>Ga0081539_10000065_pt2 | contig 222399 bp, 172 predicted proteins | sample TabmetS4T2R2_FD_71023 | JGI IMG/M metagenome (GOLD analysis project Ga0081539, IMG submission 71023) | Tabebuia heterophylla rhizosphere microbial communities from the University of Puerto Rico - S4T2R2 | ecosystem: Host-associated > Plants > Roots > Rhizosphere ... | reverse complement strand
TGGAACGTACGACCCGGCACACATCGAGCGATCCCGCGCGAACGGATTGGCATTTAAGCCGTCCGCGCGCGCTCACTCGATGTGTGCCTAGACAACGACGGCCCTTTCATAGATGGTTTCTTGATTCGCCTCTCTCTTCAGCGCGTCATTGTTCCGGTGCGACGAACTCGCTGCACGTGCCGCGATAAGATCACGGCGTGGCGAAGATGCGGTTACAGCGTGCTGTCGCGCGACGGAACCGGCCGACGATTCGGATCGTCGCCGCCAAGGCCGGAGTCGCGGTCAGTACGGTCTCGCGGTATCTCAACGACGATTATGTGAGTCCGTCGGTGAAGGCGAAGCTGTCGGACGTCATCGAGACGCTCGGCTACTCGCGCTCGACGACGGCGCGCAATTTGAGCCTCGGCCTGAAGGGCTGCATCGGCGTCGTCGTCGACTCCATCCAGGACCCGTGGTTCACACAGCTGCTGACGGGCATGGAGGAGGAGCTGCAGGCGCGCGACACGAGCCTGATGCTCCTCAGCCTGGATTTGGGAAACAAGTACGACCCGGCGATTGCGCTCGAATGGACTCAGGAGCACCGGGTCGATGGGCTGATCATCGCGAAGTGCCATCGCCGCGATATGCCGCTCGTGGATGCCGCAACCGCCGCCGAGATTCCGCTCGTGGCCGTTGCTCCCGATCAACCGATTACCGGCGTGTCCGTGATCCGCGGCGACAACATCGCCGCCGGTCGCGTCATCGCCGGGCACCTCGCCGATCTCGGTCATCGCCGGATTGCGTTCGCCGGCGGCCCGCGCGTCTCGATCGAGTCGCGCCAGCGGCTACAAGGATTGCGCGACGAGCTGGCCCGACGCGACATCGAGCTCGCGGAGGACTGCGTCTCGTTCTGCCCGAGTTATGAGGCGGAACAAGGCACAGCATTCGCGCTTCGCTTCCTGCAGCGGCCGCCGAACGTCACGGCGCTCGTCATGGGGAACGATGCCCTGGCGTTGGGTTTCATGCGCGCAGCGCAACAGCGTGGGATGCGGATACCGGAAGACCTATCGGTGACGGGCTTCGACGGGATTCCTGAAGCCGCACGGTTCTGGCCCGGTCTGACAACGGTCGCGCAGCCGATGCGCGAGATGGGCCGCGAGGCCTGTCGCCGGCTGTTCGCGGCGATATCGCTGGCCTCTCACCGCACCACCGTCGAGTACCCGATGACGTTGATCGTGCGGGAAAGCAGCGCTCCCCCGCGTTACGGGAAATCCGGGAGGTCTGTGTGAAAGAACGCCCGCGGCTCTACCGCACACGGCGGGAACCTGGCCGGACCCGCAGCAGATCGAGCTGCGGGTCCACGTCGAACATATACAGCCACGCTGAGTTCTCTGCGCGTGCGCGATTCAGCTCGGTCAGCGCTTCTCGGTGCTGTCCCAGAGCGCTACGCAGAACCGCCATGTAATACGCGTCGACGTATTCCGATCGCCTCAACGCCTCGAGTCCCTCGAGCATGGCGCGTGCGTCACGGCGACGCCCGAGCGCCGCCTGACACGCGCCTTCGAGGGCGCGCAGCCACGGGACATCGGGGGACATGATCGAGGCGATTTGATATTGCGCCAGCGCATCCTCGAGACGGCCGGCGAAGTGAAGGGCCTGCGCGTAGTTCACCCGAAGCACCTGCAGGTAGGGATGCAGCTCGATGCCCTGTTGCCCGACGGCGACGGCCGTGTCGAAATCGCGTCGCCAGCAGCGGACGAGCACCTCCGCGGCGGCCAGTGTCGGCAGCAGCGGGTCGACCTGTTTGCCGCGGCCAAGGATCTCGAGCGCCTCGTTGAACCGGCCCAATGATCCATACAGCATCGCCAGACGCACGTAGGCCGGCCCGAGCGACGGTTTCTCCTCGAGCGTCCGCAGAAACTCCGATTCCGACTCCGCCGGAGACTGCTCGAAGACGCAGAGCCCGAAGGCGCGATTGCAGCGCAGCTCGGGGCGCAGGCCGCTCAGCACGGCGGCGTGTTCGTGCGCCTCGCAAAAGCGCGGATATGTCTCCAGGGGAGAGCGCATGCCGAAGATCGCCAGGGTCAGATACGAAGCCGACAGCCCTTCGAATGCGCGAAAGTCGCACGGGCTCTCGGCGATCGCGCGCTTGAAGCAGTCGATGGCGCGTTCACACCCGTTCCGCGTCCGCTGGTTCCAGAAATGCCACCCCTGGCGGACCAGCTCTTCGGACCTCGGTATCTCCAGCGCAAAGCCCAGTCTCTTGCGGTGGGCAATCCACGGACCGTATTCAGCGAGGTGCCGCCGCACCTCGCCGACCGTGACGTCGACCGTGTGACTCGACACGTGCACGCCTTCCCACGCCTCGGCGATCATCGCGTCGTAACCGACGAACTCGCCGTGATGCTGGAGCAGCACCAGGAGCGTGCGAAAGGCCCGCGGCCGCAGCCGCACTTCGACTCCATCGCGAGTCAGGCGCGACGTGTCGGTATTCAACGAGAAGGGGCCGAAGGTGAATTCCGTCACGCCGTGGAAAGTTGACGCCGCGCACATCGCCGCTTGACGAGGCGCACCTCCTTGTGTGCACTATACGAAACAGCTGTTGTATACGCGAGTGCAATGTTCGGAGTGCATCGCCATCCGCCTAGGGGCCGCACGCGACGCGGTTCGGCCGCTTCCGTGTGCGCGGCACACGTGCACCCTGAAGGTGCTGATGTGAAGGGCTGGCTGGCCGTGACGGTCGGCGTGCTGCTGGTCTCCACCGTGATGGCGCTCGACGGGGACATCGGCATGCATGACCCATCAACCGTCGTCATGCATGACGGCAAGTTCTACTCGTACGGAACCGGCGCCGGCTTGCCCGTGTCCGTCTCGGATGACGGATGGACGTGGCGGCGGATCGGGACGCTCATGCAGGCAGTGTCCGGCGGTCGTCCGGGGCAGGAGGTGCTCGCACGCGGCGGCAACAACACCTGGGCCCCCGACGTGATCCGATCGGGCGACCTGTACTTCATCTACTACTCCGCGCCGGCCACTCAGCCGAAGTCCGCGATCGGACTGCTCGTTGGCAGGACGCTCGATCCGACTTCTCCGGACTACAAATGGGAGGACAGCGGACCGGTCGTGTGGTCCGATGGGATCGAGGATAGCAACGCCATCGATCCTGGCGTCTTCCGCGACCCAACCAACGGATCGCTGTGGCTGACCTATGGCTCGTATTTCGGTTACATTCGCCTCGTTCAACTCAATGCAACCACTGGGAAGCGGCTGTATCCGAACCAAAAGGCGGTGAACATCGCGATCAACGGTGAAGCGTCGGTCGTCATCTTTCGCGACGGCTTTTATTACCTGCTGCTGACGCACGGCTCGTGCTGTGCCGGCGCGAACTCCAGTTACAACATCCGCATGGGCAGGGCGCGAAAGATCACCGGTCCGTATCTCGATAACATCGGCGTCGACATGCTGCAGGGTGGTGGAAAGCTGTTTCTCGGGTCGAGTGGCCGCTACGTCGGACCGGGACATTTCGGACTGCTGGATCTCGGCGGCGGGGTGCAGAAGTTCTCCTGCCATTTCGAGGCCGACCTCGACCGGGGCGGCATCAGCGTTCTCGACATCCGGCCGCTGCTCTGGCGTGATGGCTGGCCGGTCGCCGGTGAGAACTTCGCGGACGGTACTTACGAGATCGAATCGGTGCGAACCGGCACGGCACTCGAACTGGCGGTCGAAGGTGTGCCAGTCGGGGGGCCGGCTGCGCGTGGCGGGCGAGGCGCGACGGGGCGTGGTGGCGCTGGAGGTGGGCGAGGCGGCGACGGGCGCGGCAACGTGCCGGCAGCACCGATACCCTCGCAGGACGCCGCCCAGGTATCCGGCAACTGGCCCGCGGGTCCAATCGACGCACGCATGTCGCCGTACATGCTGCAGGCGCAGCAGAAATGGACCGTGCGGCGCGTGGAGAACGCGGGCGGTTATCCCGGGTCGCCGTACTTCCGCATCGGCATCGCAGGAACAGACCGCACGCTTGCCGCGACCGAGGATCGCGAACTGGTCGTGCTGCCCGCGTTCACCGGTGGACCCGAGCAGCTGTGGCGCATCGACCAGCTCACTGACGGCACCTATCGCGTGATGCCCAAGGCGATTCCGAATTCACGCGAGTCCTTGGCGTTGTCGGCCGTCGGCAGCAGTACGCCGACGCTCGCCGCGTTCGATACAGCCGGCGATCGACAGCGCTGGCTGTTCAAGACCCCATAGAAGTGCTGTCTGCCTTGGACGCAATGAACGCAATCGTTCGGACCGCGCGCTCGGTACGGGCGCTTGTCGGCATTGTTGTCCTCGCAACGATTCCAGTCGTGGTTCGCGCGCAAACCGCCGCCGCTCGCGCTCCGGCGTCCTCGCTCGCGCACCCAACGTCACCGTCGAAGACGCCGAATGCCGACGGGTTCCTGCAGCGTTGGCTCATCCTCGAGCCACTTCGCATCGCCGGGCCGCTCACGGAGAGCGCAGTCCAGGCCGTCGTCAGGACGGACGACTTCCGACGCCAACTGGCCGCGCTCCCGCGCGATGGTGAGACGGTGAAGGTCGGCGAAGCTCAGCTCGCGTGGCATGCCGTCGATACGCTCGCGTACAACGTGAACCTCTATCACTTCGCGTACGCGCTGAACCAGCCGACGTCGAATGTCCTGTTCTCGGTGGCGGCAGTTGTCCACGCGCCACGTGAAATGACGGACGTGCGTCTCGCGATCGGTTCGAACGCGGCGTCCGTCTGGTGGGTGAATGGTCGCGAGGTCATCGGCATCTATAACGATCGTCAAACGGTCATCGACGATGGTGTCTCGAAGCGCCTTACACTGAAGGCAGGAGCGAACGTGGTCCGCGGGGCGATTTTCAATGCCGGCGGAGCGACCGACTTCTGCGCGCGTTTTCTCGACGCCGACGATCATCCGCTCAAGAACATCACCGTCAGTCTGACCGAACGATAGACCACAGGAACCAGTGACCATGCTGCCCCCGCTGACGGACGTACTCGGTTCCGCCGCCACGCTCGACGCGTCGCGGATTGAGGGTGATGGACCCGACGGTCGCCTGCCGTTGACTGCGGAGATGCTCCGCAACGAGCCGAGCGGCAACATCTTCGGCCTGACGCAGAACGCCGGCATGGGCTGGCGGGCCGATGCGCTCGGCGGCCCGCAATACGTCATCGTCAGCACGATGGGCGGAGTGCGCTCGGAGCAGGGGCAGCCGATCGCGCTCGGTTATCACACCGGCCACTGGGAGATCGGGCTTCTGGTGCGTGCGGCGGCCGAGGCGCTTCGCGCCGCTGGCGCGATTCCGTTCGCCGCCTTCTGCAGCGACCCGTGCGATGGACGGACGCAGGGCACGACCGGCATGTTCGACAGCCTGCCGTATCGGAACGATGCTGCCATCGTGATGCGGCGGTTGATTCGATCGCTGCCGACTGCCTCGGGTGTGCTCGGCATTGCGACCTGCGACAAGGGACTGCCGGCGACGATGCTCGCGTTGGCCGGCACGAAGAACCTGCCAGGCGTGATCGTGCCAGGCGGGGTGACGCTGCCGGCGCGCAACGCCGAGGACGCGGGACAGGTCCAGAGTCTGGGTGCTCGCTTCACGCACGACCTGATCAGCCTCGATTACGCGGCGGCCATGGGCTGTCGCGCGTGTGGGTCGGCCGGCGGTGGCTGCCAGTTCCTTGGTACTGCGGCCACATCACAGGTCGTCGCCGAAGCATTGGGACTGGCGCTGCCGCATGCCGCGCTCGCGCCGTCAGGCGAACCGGTGTGGCTCGAGCTCGCGAGCCGTTCGGCCGCGGCGCTTCGACGTCTCGATCACCTGCGGATCTCGGTTGCGCAGATTCTGGCGCCTGCCGCGGTCGAGAATGCCATGCTCGTGCATGCCGCATTCGGCGGATCGACGAATCTGCTGCTGCACATTCCCGCGATTGCCGGCGCCGCTGGCCTGAAGCCGCCTGCCGTTGAAGACTGGATTCGAGTCAATCGCGCGACGCCGCGGCTGGTCGACGCGCTGCCGAATGGTCCTCGTGGTTTTGCGACCGCGCAGGTGTTCATGGCTGGCGGCGTTCCCGAAGTGATGCTGCATCTGCGCCGCATGGGACTGCTCAATGGCGATGTGGTGACAGCGACGGGCGACACGCTCGGCGCGACGCTCGATTGGTGGGAATCGAGCGATCGACGAAGAGTCGCGCGCGCGCGACTTGCGTCCGCATCCGCCGTCGATCCCGATCAGGTGATCATGTCGCCCGACCGAGCGCGACGCGCCGGCTTCACGAGCACGGTCGTATTCCCGCTCGGCAACATGGCGCCACAGGGCTCGGTCGTGAAAGCCACGGCGATCGATCCGTCCGTCGTCGACGCCGATGGCGTGTATCGCCATCGCGGTCCGGCGCGCGTGTTCACCGACGAGCGCGACGCGATTCAGGCGGTGAAGGGGACCTCCGATCGTCCCGTGCGCGAAGGCGATGTCATCGTTCTGATCGGTGCCGGTCCATCGGGCAGCGGCATGCAGGAGACCGCGCAGATCACGACGGCCTTGAAGTATCTCCCCTGGGGAAAGCACGTGGCTCTCGTCACAGATGGGCGGTTCTCCGGGTTTTCGACCGGCGCCTGCATCGGTCACGTCGGTCCCGAGGCTCTCGACGATGGGCCGATCGCCCGGCTCCGAGACGAGGACCTGATCGAGATCGTCATCGACCGAAAGACGCTGACCGGCAGCGTCGATCTCGTCGGCGTTGGCGGCGTGCCGCTCAGCGAGGAAGCCTGCCGGGAACTGTTGCGCACGCGGTCTCCGCATCCCGGCCTGGCGCCGCAGCCGCGGCTGCCGGCGGACAGCCGCCTGTGGGCGGCACTGCAGCGGGCGAGTGGCGGCACGTGGGCCGGCTGCGTCTACGACGTCGATCGCATTGTCGCCACGCTGGACGCAGGAGTGGCCGCACTCCGCGACCGCGGTGACACGCCATGAGAAAGCTCTGGGGGCTTCGCTGGTGGATGATGGGGCTGCTGATGGTCGGGTCGACCATCAACTACCTCACACGAAGCACCCTGTCGGTCGCGTCGGCGAATATCCTCAACGATCTGCACATCGGCGCGCAGCAGTACTCCTGGATTCTGAGCGGGTTCCAGTTCGCCATCATGTTGCAGCCCATCTGCGGCTATGTGATGGACACGCTGGGGCTGAAGCTGGGGTTCGCCATCTTCGCCACGGCCTGGTCGTTCATCTGCATGGCGCATGGATTCGCCGGAAGCTGGCAGGCGCTCTTCGGCCTGCGCGCGCTGCTCGGATTCGCGGAAGGTTCTGCGAATCCCGCCGGCATGAAGGCGACCTCCGAATGGTTTCCGGCAACAGAGCGCGGGCTCGCCGGCGGCTTCTTCAACATGGGCGCGTCCCTCGGATCGATGCTCGCGGCGCCTCTGGTGGCGTGGGCGATTCTGACGCGGAGCTGGCAGTTCGCCTTCGTGCTGACCGGCGCGATCGGCCTGGTGTGGGTCGGGCTGTGGCTCGCGTTCTACGGATCACCCGCGACGCACAAGGGGCTCTCTCCGCAAGAACGTGACCACATCCTGTCGGGGCAGGAGACGCATCTGGCGGGCGAAGGGCGGCCTTCGATTGTGAGCATCCTCGGGCAACGAAACTTCTGGGGCATCGCCATCCCGAGGTTCCTGGCGGATCCGACATGGGGCACGCTGACGTTCTGGCTGCCGCTCTACCTGACGACCGTGCGCGGTTTCGATTTGAAGCAGATCGCGATGTTCGCATGGCTGCCGTTCCTCGCGGCGGATGTCGGATGCCTGTTCGGCGGGACGATCAGCATGACCCTGCAGAAGTACGCCGGCATGCGCCTGATCGACGCGCGGCGCAGCGCGTTCACCGTGGGTGCGTTGATGATGCTTGGTGTCGCGTTCGCTGGAACGGTGCGCGATCCATATGTCGCCGTTGCGTTGCTCAGCCTCGCGGGCTTCGCGCATCAGACGCTGTCGGTGACGGTCATCACCATGGCGTCGGATCTCTTCATGCGCAGCGAGGTTGCCACCGTCGCCGGAATGGCGGGCACCTGCGGCAACGCTGGTGTGCTGGTGTTCTCGCTATTGATGGGCGCCCTCGTCACCAGCATCGGTTACACGCCGTTCTTCGTTGGTCTTGCGGTGCTGGATCTGGTGGGCGCCGTCATTCTCTGGACCCTGGTCCGCGAAGTGCGGGTCGAGTCGGTCCCAGTCGTTGCGTAAGGTCCTGATCGTATGGTGCTCATCGGAAAAAATCTGATCGCCGCCGAGCCGGTGGATGCCGCAGACGGCACCTACACCGCCGGCGGCGCGCTGGCCCAGTTCGAGGAAGCGTCGAGCGCGCTTGTGGATGGTGCGGTCGACGCGGCGGCACGTGCGTTCGACGCGTACCGCCAGCTGCCTGCCGAGACGCGCGCAGCGTTTCTCGACGGCATCGCGACGACACTCGAGGGCGACGACGACCTCGTCGAGGCAGCGCACGTCGAGACGGCGCTCCCGAAGCCACGTCTGGTGGGCGAGCGCGCCCGCACCGTCAATCAAGTCCGAATGTTCGCGACACTGGTGCGCGAGGGGTCGTGGGTCGACGCGCGGATCGATCGCGCGCTTCCTCAGCGCACGCCGCTGCCGAGACCGGACATCCGCCGACTGCTGATCCCGATCGGACCCGTCGCGGTGTTCGGCGCGAGCAACTTTCCGCTGGCGTTCTCGGTCGCCGGTGGAGACACGGCATCGGCCCTCGCGGCGGGCTGTCCTGTCGTCGTCAAGGCGCACCCGGCGCATCCGGCCACCTCGGAAATCGCGGCGCGCGCCATCATTGCCGCGGCGGACGTGTCGGGGATCCCCTCCGGTGTCTTTTCGCTGCTGCACAGCACGCGCAACGACATCGCGCATGCGCTCGTCCGGCATCCACAGTTGCAGGCAGTCGGCTTCACGGGAAGTCTGCGCGCGGGACGCGCACTCTTCGACGCCGCGGCCAGCCGTCCGGAACCGATCCCGGTCTATGCGGAGATGGGAAGCGTGAACCCGGTGTTCGTCCTCCCCGGTGCCCTCGAGGAACGCGCCGGGTCGATTGCTCAAGGGCTGAAGGATTCGGTGACGCTGGGCGTCGGGCAGTTCTGCACGAATCCCGGCCTGACCATCGGCATTGGCGACGAACGCTTCGCCGCGTTCGTTCACGAGCTCGATGCGCTCTTTCATGCCGCGGCGCCAGGGACGATGCTGACGCCGGCCATCTGCCGATCGTATGAGGCGGGCGTGCTGCGTCTGGGCGGCATCGAGGGCGTATCCATGACGCGGTCGTCGGCCACAGATCAGGCGTCGCAGGAGTCGCAGGCGCTGCCGTCGATGTTGGCGACCGACGCCGCGGTGTTCCTGCGGCATCGCGAAGTGGGCCAGGAGGTGTTTGGCCCGTCGACGGTCGTCGTCCGGTGCGGTTCGCGTGACGAGCTCTACGACGTCGCGCGTGAGCTGGAAGGACAGCTCACCGCAACCATCCACGGCACGTCCGCTGATCTCCAGGAGTACGCGCCGCTCATCTCGATCCTCGAGAAGAGGGCAGGGCGTGTGGTCGTCAACGGGTTTCCCACCGGCGTCGAGGTCTGCCCGTCGATGCAGCACGGCGGTCCGTATCCGGCAACCACCGACTCGCGGTCGACGTCGGTGGGCACGGCGGCGATCACGCGATTCGCGCGGCCGGTCGCCTACCAGAGCTTCCCGCAGATGCTGCTGCCACTCGAATTGCAGGACGCGAATCCGCGAGGTATCTGGCGCCTGGTCGATGGCGAGCTGACCAAGGACGGCTGGTAGTTCGATTCGACCACCCGCAACGTCAACGTCGACGTTGTTCTTGTGTCACGCGCCGTTCGAAATCGGCCTCGGCCGAGGCCAGTTGCCGGGTCCACGCCTCGGCGCCGTTCAGCAGCGGGTGCGGCCGCTCGCCTTTTCGCATCCGCTCCATCGTCTGCGCGAACATCGCCTGCGGGTGACCGACGAGGACGATGTCCGGTTCACGTTCCGCCTTCAACTTCCGGAACGTGTTCCGGGTGTCCGCGATGGCGTTCTTGTGGCGCGGATTGTCGAACAGCGGAACGCCAGGATTCGGCGTCGTCGTCGTGAGGAACGCCACGTTGTAGCGGCGCCCGTCATCTTCGACCGTCGTCATCCAGATCGTTGCGCCGTGCGTGTGGCCGGGCGCAAGGATGGCCCGCAGCGTCGTGCCGCCGAGTGTCACCGTGTCGCCGTCTTTCAGTCGGCGGGACACGGCAACGGGTTCCCAGCCGATCGCGCCGAGCGCCGATGTGTCGTGCCCGGTCTCGAGTGCCTCCGCGTCGCCTGCCATCGCCATCACCTGCGCGCCGGTGCGACGCTGCATCAGCGCGTGGCCTTCGATGTGGTCGAAATGCGCATGGCTCGCCAGCAGGATGCGGATGTCAGACGCCTTGTAACCCAGTTGCTCGACGCCTTTGATGATCGCGTCGTGCATTTCTGTCGTTCCTGAATCGATCAGGATGTGCCCTTGTGGCGTGGCAATCAGGTACGACGCAATGTTCAGCGCACCGACATAGTAGATGTTGCCGACGATGCGAAAGGGTTCGACCGGCTGACTGTACGCGCCGCTGAACTGCGCATACCACTCCCGGGAGAAGAGATCTGGTCCTTGGGCGAGGGCGGCCGTCGACAGCGCAACAACCAATGCTGCGACGGGGACGCCCCGTCCGCGCGCGAAGCCGGAGTCGAAATGTGACACGCTGCTTCAGCTCAGTCGACGATCGCCTGATAGATCAACGTCTCGACGCGCTGCATGATCGCGGCGTCGTTGGGCATCAACTGCGCCATGATGACGTAGGTGAGCTTCTCCTGCGGATCGACGCTGAACGTCGTGGTGGCCGCTCCGCTCCACCCGAAGCTGCCGACCGAGTTCAGGCGACCGAGCGCCGGCACGTTCAACGTCACTGATACGCCGAGCCCCCACCCTGTGGCCGTCGACCCGGGCGTGATCGACGGGATGTTCGGCGGCAGATGGTTCTGCCGCATCAGCTCCACCGTCTTGGTCCCAAGAATCCGCACGCCATCCAGCTGGCCGCCGTTGAGCAGCATCTGCGCAAATCGCAGATAGTCGGGCGCTGTGCCTGACAGGCTCAGTGTCGCGAAGTGATGATCGGTGAACCGCGCGTAGCTGTCAGCCGTGTCGGGCGCCATCGTGCCGTCGGGACGCGGTGAATAGACGAGAGGGAAGCGCGCCTTCAACTTCGCCGGTACGCCGAAGACCGTGTCCCGCATACCGAGAGGTCCGAAGATCGTGCGCTGCAGGTATTCCGCGTACGGCATACCGGAGAACACTTCGATCAAGCGCGCCTGCACGTCGTGGCCGAGGCCGTACACCCATCGTTCGCCTGGATCGTAGAGCAGCGGCACCGTTCCAAGCTTGTCGATCTCCTGCGCCAATGAGTCCAGTTGACCCATGCTGAGTCCCGCCTCGCGATACATGGCATCCACCGGGCTCTGGCCGAGCCCGGACGCCAGACCGAGCGTGTGGCGAAACGCGTCCTGAATGGTCGGCTTGCGTGATGGCGCGGCCAGGATTGGCTTGCCACTGGCATCAGCGCCTTTGTAGACCTTCACGCTCGCAAACTGTGGCAGGTAACGGTCCAGCGGATCGGTCAGCCGGAACTTTCCCTGCTCGTACAGCGACAGCAGCGCGACGCTGGCGATTGGCTTGGTCATCGAATACAGCCGGAACAACGCGTCGGTACGCATCGGCTCGTGCGTTTGCAGGTTGGCGACGCCGAACGCCTTCTGATAGACGACTTGGCCGCGGCGTGCGACGGCAACGACCATGCCCGGCAATTTGCCCGCGGCGATCTCCGCCTGGAGCGCCGCATCGAGGCGCGCCAGACGCATCGCCGACATGCCGACGCTCTCTGGAGTGGCAGTCGGTAGATCGGCTGCCGTCACAGTGGCGCAGACGAGTGCCGCCGTCGCGACCACCACGAACGGCTTGCGGAGTGCCGAGCGGCCTTTCATGCGATTCCTCCCGTACGAGGGCATCAGCGGCTCCGTCCAGCCGCTGAGCGCGTTCGTGCGGACAGTTCTACTTCGTTCTCTCATCCGTGCGCAAATCGCTCTGTCCCTTCGCGCACGGTGCTGCGCGGCCTGCGCACGGCACGGATCGACGGCTTGACTCGCCAGAAACCGGTTGCTACGATCCGCGCCGCTTCGTGCGATGCACTATACGCAACACACGTTGCGTGGGCCAATCTCGTGGCAATCATCCGGAGAGCTTCAGCCGCGCGTATACCGTCGTCGGGAGTTTCACGGCGCTGCAGTGGAAGCCGGGTGAGCTGGAAGGCGGCAACATCTATCCGTTCAAAGTGCGGCGGGAGCCGAAGCGCAACCTGCGCGTGTGGATGAACGATGGCTCGGAAGACCAGGAGGCGACCTCGGGAAGCTGGCCGCTGCAGAACATCCAGCTGGCGAACTCGCTGAAGCTGAAAGGATACGACTTCCATTTCAGCTACGGCGGCGGTTCGCATCATGCGGCGCTCGCCGCATCGGAACTGCCGGAGTGCCTCACGTGGCTCTGGCGCGACTACGATCCGGCCAAGACCGATCAGACCTACGAGCAGAGCGCCGAGGAAAAGTCCAAGCCGGTGTTCCGCGTGCGAATCTACAACCGATGAACACCACCAGCAGGCACGCGCGATCGCTCTCTCCCATCCTCCTGGTCGTCGCGGCTCTCGCACTGGCTCCTCGAAGCGAGTCTCAAACGACGAGGCCGGAACGGGTCGAGATGGTCATCGACGCGTCGAGCGCCGGTGCCAAGATTGATCGCAACATCTTCGGCCAGTTCGCCGAACATCTCGGACACGGCATCTACGAAGGCGTCTGGGTTGGCGCCGATTCAGCGATTCCCAACACGCGTGGCATTCGAAAGGATGTCGTGGCCGCCCTGAAGGCGCTGAAGGTGCCGAACGTCCGCTGGCCCGGCGGCTGCTTCGCCGACGAATATCACTGGCGCAAAGGCATCGGTCCTGCCGACACACGCACGACCGCGCTGAATCCGAACTGGGGCGGCGTGACCGAACCGAACGCGTTCGGCACGCACGAATTCATGGACTTCATCGAGCAGATCGGCAGCCAGGCCTACCTCTCGGTGAACGTCGGTTCCGGGACGCCGCAGGAAGCCGCCGAATGGCTCGAGTACCTGACGACCGCGCAGCCGACGACGCTGGCGAAGGAGCGCGGGGTGAATGGACATCCGGCGCCCTATCGCGTGCCGTTTCTGGGGATCGGCAACGAGAGCTGGGACTGCGGCGGCAACATGACGCCGGACTACTACCTGAGCCAGCTGAAGATCTACAGCCGCTTCGTTCGCAACTTCCACCCGGACCAGCAGCAGGGTGCGAACAGGATGTTGAAGATTGCCGTGGGTCCTGGTGGGGGCGGCACCCGGTGGACCGAGTGGACCGACGCGATCATGAAGGCCTGGCAGGGGCATCAGTGGAGCTGGGACATGGACGGACTGTCCCTGCACAACTACACCGTGGTCAGATGGCCAGCGTCGTACGCCTCGGTTGGATTTGGCGAGAAAGAGTATGCCGAGATTCTGAAATCAACGCTGGAGATGAACGACCTCATCACCACGCACTCGGCGATCATGGACAAGTACGACCCGCAGAAGAAGATTGCCCTGGTCGTCGACGAGTGGGGGGCGTGGTATGCGCCGCTGCCGGGCAGCAACCCGGGATTCCTCGTGCAGCAGAACAGCCTGCGCGACGCGATCCTGGCGTCGCTCAATCTGAACATCTTCACCCGGCACGCCGATCGCGTGCGCATGGCGAACATCGCGCAGATGGTCAACGTGCTGCAGGCGATGATCATCACCGATCGCGAGAAGATGGTCCTGACGCCGACCTACTACGCGTTCCGGATGTACGTGCCGTTTCAGGATGCGACGTTCGTTCCTGTCACCTTCGACCCGGGCCGTTATACCAACGGCGCGATCACGCTGCCGCGCGTGGATGCGGTCGCCGCCACGGACGCGGCCGGCATCCTCCGGCTGGCGATCACCAACATCGATCCCACGCACGCGCTCGAGATCTCCGCTCGGGTGACCGGCATTCGTGCGTCGTCGGCGAGCGGTGAGACGCTGACGGCGAACGCCGTCGACGCCATCAATACGTTCGCGGCCCCGACGACGGTTGCCACGCAGCCGATTGCCGCACAGGTGGAAGGCGATCGCGTCGTCATCACCGTCGCCCCGAAATCGGTGACCGTGGTCTCCGTTCGCCGCTAGGGGTGCATCGCCGCCGCCGATGGCCCCGCGCTCATGCGATTTTGGTCGTGTGTTGGAACCGGTTCCATGTTATCGTCCCGGCCGCACGCGATCGGTCTCACGGTAGCAGCCTCCCCCGCCATTCGCGGCCACCCGCCGCATCCGCATGCGGGTGTCCGTTCTCCATGAGGGCCCGAGATATGAAGACACGACTACCGATCCTCGCCACGGCGCTCTGCTCGCTGGCCTACGTCTCCTTTTCCGAACGCATTACCGCTTCCAATCAGTTCGACTCGAGCCGGCCTTCGATCGGCAGGAGCGACGCTGCGAGCGGCATCTTGGATCCCGGCGGCCTCGTGTCAGCGAGCCGACAGGGACAGCTGGTGACGCTGGCGACGGGTTTCAGTTTTACGGAGGGTCCCGCAGTCGATCGACATGGGAACGTGTTCTTCACTGACCAGCCGAATGACCGGATTTACCGGTGGGACGCCGGAACCGGCGAGATCACTCTCTTCCTGGAAGGGACCGGTCGCGCGAACGGAATGGCCTTCGACAGCGACGGCAACCTGATCGCCTGTGCCGACATGCACGGAGAGATCTGGAAGATCTATCCGGACGGAAGTCATGACGTGTTGGTGAACGACTACGGCGGCAAACTGCTGAACGGGCCGAACGATGTCTGGATCAACCCGGTGAACGGCGGGATGTACATCACCGATCCGCTCTTTCCCCGTCCCTACTGGGACGATACCGATCCGCGCAAACAGGGTTGGGAACCGACACACTCGGAACAGGCGCCGACGGGGAAGGGTGGCTACGTCTATTACTTACCTCCCGGCGGCAGTGCGTTGGTGAGGGTGACCACCGAAGCCATGGGATGGGAGTCCGATTCATGGCCCAACGGCGTCGTCGGGACTCCTGATGGAACGAAGCTGTACGTCAACAAGTGGTACTACGACAACATGGGCGGTACGTGGGTCTTCGATATCCACGCTGACGGCACGCTCTCCAACATGAAGAAGCTCACCGAATGGGGAGGCGATGGCATGTCGATGGATGAATTCGGGAACATCTACATCAGCAACGGACAAGGCGTGATGGCGTTCGATCCGAACGGAAACAACATCCTGACGATTCCGACCGGCGGCGGAGCCACCAACAATACGTTTGCCGGACGGAACAACAAGATTCTGTTCATTACGGGTCCGGTGGACCGGGTGACGGCGATCAAGATGAACGTCCAGGGCGCCGCCAATTGGTGACGTGCCCGTCCGATTTGCCGTTTTTTTTCCTCTCCTGTGGAACCGGTTCCATGCTACTGTCCCGCCGGGCTTGGCTGGAACCGGTTCCAATCTCGTCGTCGCCCGCCTCGTACGCGGGTGGCCGGCCGTTGGACAAGCCCCCCAGGAGACTTTGGAGAACAGCGATGAGACAGAGGTCGCGGTCGGTCGCACGTCTACTCGGTGTGGTGATCCTGTTCATGTCGTGGGTCGCGACAGGCCTGGCGCAAACACAAGGCGCGATCAACGGCACGGTGACGGACACGTCGGGCGGCACGATCCCCGGCGCGGACGTCACCGTCACCAACACCGCCACTCGCGGCACGCGCAATACCACCACCAACGCGGACGGGCTCTACACCTTCCCCTCGCTGCCTCCAGGCCTCTATGAACTGAAAGTCGAGCTGCAAGGCTTCAAGACGGCAGAGATCGCGGCATTCAAGGTGGACGTCCAGCAGACGGTGCGGGTGGACGTGCCGTTGCAGGTCGGTACGCTCAACGAGACGGTGACCGTCACCGGGACAGCCACCCTCCTCAATACACAAAGCACCACGATCGGGACCGTCATCGAGAACAAAGTCGTGACCGAGCTGCCGCTGAACGGCAGACAGTACCTCAATCTCGTCGCGATTTCGCCCAACGTCAACGTGCTCTCGCCCGCCGCGGGGCAGGCCGGCGCTCGACTGGGCGGCGAGCGCGCCGCGCAGTCCATCTCCACCGGTGGCCAGCGCATCTTCTTCAACTACTACACGCTCGACGGCGTCAGTAACACCGACCCGAACTTCAACAACTACATCGCCCTGCCGTCGATCGATGCGATCCAGGAGTTCAAGCTCCAGACCGGCGTCTACCCGGCCGAGTTCGGTCACCAGAGCACGCAGGTGAACGTCGTCACCAAATCAGGCGGCAACGCCTTCCACGGTTCGGTCTTCGAATTCGTGCGCGACGAGAAATTCGACGCCAAGCCCTACGCCTTCACCAGCGTCCACCCGGCCAAGTCGCCGTTCAAGTGGAACGACTACGGCTTCGAGGCGGACGGCCCGGTGCTGAAGGACAAGTTGTTCGTCATGGGCAACTTCGAAGCGTTGCTCCGTCGGCAGACCACGCTGAGCACGTTCACGGTGCCCACCGCCAAGATGTTCACCGGCGACTTCAGCGAGATCCTGCCCGGCACGATCATCTACGACCCGAACACAGGCCTGCCGTTCCCCGGCAACGTCATCCCGGCGAACCGGATCGACCCGCTTTCGCAGAGCCTGTTGAAGTACTACCACTCGTCCACGCTTCCTGGGCTGAACAACAACTACGTCCAGGACAACTCGCAGCCGTACGATCGCAAGGGCTACGTCTTTCGAGCCGACTTCAACGAATCGTCGTCGTCGCAGTGGATGGGGCGGTACAACTGGGGCGACGACACGCAGTCGTCCCAGGGCCTCGGTCTGGCGGGTTCGAAGACCATCACGAACTACAAGCAGTGGGGCGGCTCGAACACCCGGACGCTCAGCTCGACGCTCGTCAACGACGCGCGGTTCGGCTACACCAAGTTCTTCAACTCGATCGGCACGCTGTCGGCCTATTCCAACGACGTCGTCAGCGATTTGAAGATCCCGAACCTGAAACCCGGCGAGCCGGTCGCGTGGGGCATTCCGGACGTCTCGTTCACCGGGTTCAACGACATCGGTGATGCCAACGACGGTCCGTTCGCCGTCGACAACAACACGCTGCAGTTCGTCGACAAGCTGACGTGGCTGAAGGGACGCCACACCATCGGCATCGGCGCCGAGTACGACCGGCAGCACTTCAACGAGGTCGGCAACCAGTTTTCGCGCGGGATCTTCTCCTTCCAGGCGAATCGCACCAGGAACCCGGTGAACAACACCGGCGGCTACGCCTTCGCCGAGTTCCTGCTCGGCGAGCCGTGGCACACGACCGCCGCATTGGCCGTCGCCCAGGGAAAATTCGTCCGCAACGTCTTCCATGCGTTCATCGACGACAGCTGGAAGGTGACGAACAATCTCACGCTGCTGGCCGGCCTGCGCTACGAGCTGACGCCGCCGTTCACCAACACGCTGGGGAACTACTTCACGGTGGCGATCCCGACGATCGACTTCAGCCTCAACCAGCCGCAGTCCCAGTGGCCGAAGCTTGCCCGCCAGGGTGACGATTGCACCGACCCGTACGCCGGTCTGAGCCTCCGCTGGACAGTCACACCGGTCGTGTGCGCCAAAGACCTTGGGCTGAACAACAACCTGCGGGAGACGAAGTACAAGAATTTCGCACCGCGCCTCGGCGCGACCTACGCACTCGGTGAAAGAACCGTAATCCGCTCCGGCGTCGGGCTCTATTACATGGAGGACATCGGCAACGCCGAGTACTTCGACATGGCCCGTATCATCGGGGCTCGCGTCGACAATCAGGCGTCGTCGACCAATCTGCTCACCTGGGCCAATGCCATTCCAGGCGGAGGCTCGCTCACCCAGGTGAATCCTCCGTTTACGTCGTGGGCGGCTGCTTACAGCCACGAGACGCCGCGCACCTGGCAGTATCTGGTCAATGTGGAGCGGCAGCTTGCCGCGAACTGGTCAGTGGAGGTGGGCTACCTCGGATCGCAGAGCCGCCACCTCTATGGGTTCCAGACCCTCAACCAGGCTGGTCCAGGTCCGTTGAACAGCATCCAGTCGCGCGTCCCCTATCCGACCTTCGGCGTGATCTCGTATGTGCACGACCAGGGGAAAGGGCATTACAACGCGTTCAGTGTCAAGGCGACGCGCCGCTACGGTGACGGCCTCAGCCTCAACACGAGCTACACGCTGTCCAAGTCGATCGATAACACGAGCGGCACACGCGTGCAGGGGTACGACATTCTGTTCCCGCAGGACAGCCGCTGCCTGGAATGCGAGACGGGTCCCTCGTCGTTCGACGTGCGCCATCGCTGGGTGATGGGCGCCGTCTACGAGCTCCCGTTCGGCAAGGGCAAGGTGGTGAACATCGACAACGGGGTGATCGACGGCATCCTCGGCGGGTGGCAGTTGAGCACGAACACCACAATCCAGAGCGGCGTTCCGCAGACGCTCTCGAACGGCAAGGTTCAATCGGGCACGAACGATTTGGTCCCCGACCGGCCAAGTTACTCGGGCGTGGGCAACGGCTACGCCGCCAACCCCTCGCCAACGCGGTGGTACGACCCCGCTTCGTTCGTCCTGCCTCCGGAGGGCACGTTCGGGACCGTCGGGCGCAATTCGATGGTCACGCCGCATCTGCAGCAGATCGACGCGGCGCTGGCGAAGAACTTCGGGCTGCCGAATGGCCAGCGCCTTCAGGCCAGGGTCGAAGCGTTCAACGTGTTCAACATTCCGGTGTGGGGCGCGCCCAACGGAAACATCCTGGCGGGCCCGGCATTCCCGGGGGCGCCAGAGAACGCGGCGCATCAGGGTTTCGGCGTCATCACGACAACGGCCCTGCCGATGCGGCAGATTCAACTTGGATTGAAGTATTCGTTTTGAGCGAGGAGGGAAGGGGCGGAAGAACCATCGCGTGATATACGTCTCAGACGACGACTGTCCGGACATGTCGAGCCAAGTCATTGGAACTGGGGAGCTGTTGTGGCCGCAGACGTAGGCGTCGCGACACCGCCAGCGGCAACCGCCGACCGGCGGCTGCCTGCGCGCGAGGTGCGCGAGCTGCCCGAACCTCCGCGCAATTACTGGCGGCTGGTCGGTCCCGGGATCGTTGCCGGCGGCGTGGGGCTGTCGTCCGGCGAGTTCATCCTGTGGCCGTACATCGCCTCCCAGGTCGGACTCGTGCTGCTGTGGGGCGCCTTCGTCGGCGTCATCACGCAGTTCTTCATCAACATGGAAGTCGAGCGCTACACGCTCGCGACCGGCGAGACGGTGCTGACCGGCTTCAACCGCTTCTGGCGCCATTGGGGACTCGTGTTCGCCGTGATGGGCTACTTCGCGAACCTGTGGCCCGGTTGGGCGATCAGCTCCGCGACGCTGACCAGTTACCTGTTCGGCGGCAACCCCACCATCATCGCCGTGGTCACGCTGCTCGTCATCGGCTTCGCGCTGACGTTCGCGCCGGTCGTCTACGTCGCGCTCGAGCGGCTGATCTTCGTCAAGGTGGCCGCCGTGCTCGTCCTGGTTCTGCTCGGCGTCACGTTCGCGATCACGCCCGAGTCGTGGCGTGCCCTGCCTGAAGGATTCACGCACATCGGCACGCTGCCGCCGCAGCTCGGGATCGCGCTGATCTTCAGCGCGATCGCGTTTGCCGGGTCGGGTGGCGCGCAGAACCTGTGTCAGAGCAACTGGATTCGCGACAAGGGGTTCGGGATGGGACAGTACGTGCCGCGGCTCGTCAGTCCGGTGACCGGCGCACCGGATTCCGGCGACACGACGGCAACGAGCTACGTCTTCGAGACGACACCGGTGAACATGGCGCGGTGGCGGAGCTGGTGGCGGTTCGCCAACGTCGAACAGGTCTTCAGCTTCGTGCTGGTGACGATCGTCACCATCGGGCTGACGTCGCTGCTCGCGCATTCGACGTTGTTCGGGCGACCGGAGCTGCCGAACAACGTGTCGTTCCTCCGCATCGAGGCAGAGCAGCTCCAGCGTGTGGTGGCCTCGTGGTTCGGCGTGCTGTTCCTCGCCGTCGGCGCCTTTTCGTTGTTCGGATCGGCGATGGGCATCATCGACTTCACCAGCCGTCTCGCCGCGGACATCCTGAAGACGACCTACATCCCGCGAGCGTCCGAGAGCCGCGTCTACTTCCGACTGGTGTGGGGGATGGGGCCCTTCGCTGCGCGATCTTGCTGGGAGGCCTCTCGCAGCCGCTGACGCTCCTCGTCATCTCGGCGTCGACCGGCGGCACGATGATGTTCCTCTATTCATTCCTGCTGATCGCGCTGAATCGCCGACTCCTCCCGGACGCCATTCGCATCCGCCCGTTCCGCACCGCAACGTTGGTCTGGTCGACGCTGTTGTTCGGCTCGCTCGCGGTGCTGACGATCTACACGCAGCTCCAGACCTTGCTTCGCTGAGCCCCGATGCGAGCACTGCTCCTTTCCGAATACAAGAAGTTGTCGGTCGTCGACATGCCGGTGCCGGCGATCGCCGATGACGACGTGCTGGTCCGCGTCCGGGCATGCGGCGTGTGCGGCAGCGACATCCACGGCTACGACGGGTCCACCGGCAGACGCATTCCGCCGCTCGTGATGGGACACGAGGCGGCGGGCGTCGTCGAGCGCGTGGGAGGTTCCGTCGAGGGCTTTGCGCCCGGCGATCGCGTGACGTTCGACTCGATGGTGTCGTGCGGCGCGTGCGACTTCTGTCGGGACGGTCAGATCAATCTGTGCGAGGTCCGAATGGTGCTCGGCGTCTCGTGCGGCGATTACCGGCGTCACGGTGCCTTTGCCGAGTACGTCGCCGTGCCCGCACGGATCCTGTACACGCTGCCCGACGGCCTGTCGTTCGAGCGGGCCGCGCTGACAGAGGCGGTCTCCATCGCGGTCCACGCCGTGAACCGCCGCGTGCCGGCCGATGCCGGGACGGCACTCGTGATCGGCGCCGGAATGATCGGGCTGCTGACCATTCAGGTGCTCAGGTCGAAGGGCGTCCGCGCGATCGTGGCCGTCGACCTGGATCAGCAAAAGCTTGACCTCGCGCGCCGGATGGGCGCGACGCATGTCGTGAACGCGACCACGTCCGATGTGCCGGCGGACGTGGCCGACATGACCGGTGGGCGCGGCGTCGACGTCGCGTACGAGGTCGTCGGCCACGGCGGCACGCTGGCCGCTGCGATTCGCAGCGTCAGGAAGGGCGGCACGGTTGTCGTCGTCGGCAACCTGTCACCGACGGTCGAATTGCCGCTGCAGTCGATGGTCACGCGCGAGATTTCGGTGCTCGGCTCGTGCGGGTCGAACGGCGAGATTCCCGAGTGCATCGACCTGCTGGCGCGCGGCGTCATCGACGTCGATCCGATCATCAGCGTCACGGCGCCCCTCGAGGCCGGCCCGGAGCTCTTCGCCCGGCTGTACCACGGCGACAAGAGCCTCATGAAAGTCATCATCCAGCCGTGAGCGGCTTCGACCTCACCGGTCGCGTCGCGATTGTCACCGGCGCCAGCCGCGGCCTCGGGCAGACCTTCGCACGGGCGCTGGCGCGTGCCGGAGCGGATCTGGTGATCACCAGCCGGACGCTCGAGTCGCTCACGCCGTTCCAGGCCGAAGTCGAGTCGCTCGGTCGCCGCGCTGTGCCGCTGCAGCTGGACGTGCGGAGCGAGGAGAGCATCCGCGCGATGGCGAACGGCGCCGTCACGGCGTTTCCGCGCATCGACATCCTCGTGAACAACGCGGGCTGCAACGTGCGCAAGCCGGCAGTCGACGTGACGTGGGATGACTGGAACCTGATTCTCGACACCAATCTGCGCGGAGCGTTCTTCGTGGCGCAATCCGTGGGCCAGTTGATGATCCCGCACGGTCGCGGAAGGATCATCAACATTGGATCGCTGACCTCGGTAGGCGGTTACGCCGGCCTCGGTCCTTACGGCGCAAGCCGCGGCGGCATCCGGCAATTGACGATGAGTCTGGCCGCTGAGTGGGGACCGCACGGAATCACCGTGAACTGTCTGGCGCCGGGGTGGTTCAGGACCGATCAGAACAAGGTGATGTACGACGACCCGGCATGGGTGGCATCGCTGGTCGACCGCATTCCGCTCGGCCGCCCCGGCACGCCGAACGACCTCGAAGGCGCGATCGTGTTTCTGGCGTCGGACGCCAGCGAGTACATCACCGGCCAGATGCTGATTGTCGACGGCGGCATGTCTACCGGCGCCTTCCGGGCGTTGCCTCGGCGTTGACGCGCGCCGCCGCGCGGTATCATCCGCCGTACCCTTTTCGGAGTCTCGCGATGAGCATCGAACGATCCGCCACGTCTGTGTTCGCCGCCGGCCTGACATCCCTGGTCGTCGCGGTCGTGATGTGCCTGAGCAGCGCTGAACCGGCGAGTGCGCAGGTGGTCGAGGAGTACAACCCGCCGCGCGCGAACTGTTGCCTGCTCAACACGGCGCGTTCGCTGGCCGACCAGCTGCAGGACTGGAATCAGCTTGGACGCTATCACCAGGCCAACCAGCAGCTGAAACAGCAGCCGGTGCCGGCCGGCCGCGTGGTCTTCATGGGCGATTCGATTACGGACGGCTGGAATCTCGCGGAGTCGTTCCCTGGTCAGCCGTACGTGAACCGCGGCATCAGTGGGCAAGTGACAGCGCAAATGCTGGTACGGATGTTCCCGGACGTGATCAACCTGAAGCCGGCCGCCATGGTGCTGCTCGCCGGAACCAACGACATCGCACGCAACAACGGTCCGCTGACGCTGACGATGATCGAAGAGGACATCATGGCGATGACCGAGCTGGCGCAGCTGCACGGGATCAAGGTGCTGCTCTCGTCCGTGATGCCGATCAGCGACTATCCATATCTGCGCCAGCAGAGCGCCCCGCCGGCGCCGGTGGTCCCCGGTGGCCGGGGTGCTCCTCCACGGCAGAAGATGACCGATGGCCGGCCCCCGTCAGACATCCTCAAACTGAACGCGTGGATGAAGGACTACGCCACCAGGGTGAACGCGACCTATGTCGACTACTTCAGCGCGATGGTGGATGGCCAGGGCTGGTTGAAAGACGGGATCTCGGGCGACGGCCTGCATCCGAACGCCGATGGCTACAAGATCATGACCGACGTGCTGACGGCCGCCCTGCAGAAGGCGGTGCCGTAGCCGGGCGCTCGCCTCGCGCACCTACCTTCCTTCCCAGCTGCCGTCGACGAAGAGCAACTGGACGGTGACATAGCTCGCCGCATCCGACGACAGGAAGGCCGCGGCGGCCACAACGCGGCCACACCGAATTGCGTATAGTGCACGGCGCCGAGGCCGTGAATCTACGCGGCGTGATGGCCCAAGCCAAAGGCAGTCACGTCAGGCAGACAGAAGGGAGATCGCGTGCCGCCCGCGCGTCCAGTCATCGTCACGTGCGCCATCACCGGCGGCGGCCAAAACATGTCGGTCGACGATCGCATCGCGCGCGCGCTCGCGTCGCCCTGAGATGTGCTCGCTCGACATGGGGTCGATGAACGTCGGGCTGGATCCGATGCTGGCCAAGCGGGACAGGCGCATCCTGACCGAGTTCGCACTCGAGATCGCGACACCAGCCGACGCAGGCGGAGGCTCGCGCTGAAGGGCGCGGACCACGTCGGGTTCTAGCCTCGTTGCCCACCTCTGCGCACGCCACCTCTGGTGGCAATCAGCTTTCGGCTGGCCGGCGTTGCGCTATCGGTGGATTGACCGCGGGAAGTAGACGCCTCGCCGCAGCGAGCGCCTCCCTGGCCTCGGCAATGATTGGGACCACGCGAGTCGCAGCCTTTGACATTCAGCGTCACGAACACCGACACGCAGCCGAGTGATGACGTGAATCATCGCCACACCCACTCCAGCGCCGCCGGCAGCGTCTGCTCTCGCACGCGCCGGTCGCAATGCCCCGCATCCAGCGCGAACACGTACTGGTAGTGATACCCCTTCGACTTGAGGACAGCGGCCATCCGGTGGTTGGCCGCCACCCAGTCGTGCATGTCGTCACGCATGACGTTCGGATTGTAGAGATCGCGATCGCCCACCTGCATCCAGATGCGAATCGGCTTCAGCGGCGCCTTCGCGATGATCCCGTTGTGATACTCCCACGCACCGCCGGGAGTTGCCGGATTGAACGGCCACTGTTGATTCACGTACGTCCCGGAATAGCTGATGACACGCCGGTACCACTCCGGGTGGTTCCATGCCATCGTGAACGCGGCGGCGGCGCCAGAACTGCACCCCATCACCGCGCGCTCCTCGCCCTTGCGCGAGAGCATGACGCCCGCGTTCTTCTCGACCGCCGGCAGGACTTCCGCTTCGATGAACTCCGCGAACCTGCCGGACATCGTGTCGTACTCGAGCCTGCGCTCCGACCCTTGCGCATCGCCGCCGCCGTTCTGGATCATCACGGCGACCATCGCCGGCACGCGGTCAATCGACGATCGAGGTCGGTTGTCGGTGGGAGCGGAGACGACTGCGCGGATCGCGAGGGGAGCGACGCCGGCGGCCGGACGCACGACGATGTCGCGCTGAAAATCACGGCGACAGTCGCGATGGCGGCGAGCGGGCGGTGCCGGGTCATGCGATGTGCGCGCCCGACGTGCCGACGTACACGGCGTACAGCGACTGCTGGCGGTCATGAAGAGGCGATTGCGGCGCGCGCCGCCAAAGCAGACGTTGGCGCAGGTCTCAGGCAGCCGGATGGCGCCGATGGCCTCGCCCGCGGGTGTCAGCACCTGCACACCCGTCCCGGCGCCGCACCACACGTTGCCGTCGACGTCGCACCGCATGCCGTCAGCGGACACCGGCGTCTTCGTCCCCGGCGCCGTCAGCGTGGCGAACACGCGGCCGCCGCGCAACGTTCGACCATCGACGTCCCAGACCTTCACGTGCCCCTTGCCGGTGTCGGCCACGTACAGCGTCCGGTAATCAGGCGAGAAGCATAGCCCGTTCGGCTGATCGACTTCGTCGGTCACCTTGTCGAGCCGGCCGCCCTTCGAGTCGAGGCGGTACACGGCCGTCTTGATTTCCGAATCGGCCTTCGTTCCCTCGTAGTTGCCCTGGATGCCATAGGTCGGATCGGTGAACCAGATGGCGCCGTCCGGGTGCGCGACGACGTCGTTCGGTGAATTGAGCCGCTTGCCATCGACGCGATCCGCGAGCGTCGTGACGGTGCCGTTGGTCTCGTAGCGGGCGACGCGCCGTGCGCCGTGCTCGCAGGAGATCTGTCGTCCTTCGTAATCGAACGTGTTGCCGTTGCTGTAATTCGACGGGCTGCGAAACATCGTGACGTGGCCGTCGTCGTCGATCCAGCGCATCTGAACGTTGGCGGGGATGTCGCTCCACACGAGATAGCGACCGACGCCGTTCCAGGCCGGACCTTCCGCCCACGATGTGCCGATGTGGAGGCGGCGGATCGGCGCGTTGAACACGATGTAGCGACTGAAGCGCGGGTCGAGCGCGATGACGTCAGGGTCGGGATACGGAATCGGTTCGAGCTTCGAGTAGTCTCGGGCTCTCGGCACCGGCGCGACCTGCGACTGCGCGGCCACTCGCGCTGCGCCGGCGGCGCCCAACGCGGTGACGAGGAAGGTGCGACGGTCCCATCGCCCATCGGTGTGTCGTTCACGGCTGGCAGTCATGGCGCCTCGTGTATCCCGCGGGATCGAGCGTGAGTGCGATGCGAGTTGCTGCGCGGCGCCGCGGCTCGATAGAGTTGTGGCAAATCAGCCGGCGCACGTCACGGGATTCGCCTCGACAGCGGTGCGTATTGTGAAACAAGACGTGCGTAATGTGAAGACCAACCTCGGGCGCGACGATCCGCCTTCGGCAAGGCTACGGCGGACAGGTTGCCGCTCTGAGGATCCGAGCTCCGCACGATGTGAGGCCGTCATGTCACTCCGCACACCCGCCGCCTGCTCGACGGTGATTGCGATCGCCGCAGTTTCGATCGTCGGTGCCGCCGCCGGTCAGCGACTGGCGAACGCGCCGCCGCTGATTCCCGTCCGTCTCGACGCCGTTGGCAGCTTTCGCATCGCGCCGCCTTAGGCGAACACCCGTATGGCGGCGGTGCTCGCGGCGAAGAAGTATCCCTTCCAGTTCGTCTTCTCGGAAGCCTCCGGACACGTCGATCGCCGCGTGGAGTTGCAGACGATGCCCGAAGCGTTCGAGTGGGTCTGGAAGGGCTACCGCGCGAAGCCGTGAGCACTCGATAGCTGACACGCCTCTGATCAGGCGACGAATTTCTGCATCGGACACCTGGCTATGTGCATAATGCGCACGGTCATGTGGATTACATGCAACGGTGCCTTCGTGCTGACGGGTGTCCGGCGATTGCGTCCGCTCGTGGTCGGCCTGATGGCGATGACGATGGCCGTTTCATTCGTCGCCGCACAGGCATCCGTCCCTCGTTACGAGGTCAAACGCGCGACCGCGCCGCTGGCCATCGACGGCAAGCTGGACGAGCCCGCGTGGGCGGCGGCGCCGGCGGTGACGCTGCAGTTCCTGTGGGAGTCGCAGACCGGCGCGAAACAGATGACGCGGGCGCGCCTGCTGTGGGACGCGCAGGCGCTCTACGTCGGGTTCGATGCCGACGACGCGGACATCACCGCACAGTTCCAGCAGCACGACGATCCGACGTACCGCGACGATGCGGTCGAGATCTTCATCAACCCCAATCCGCGGCAGGAGGTGCTCTATTACGGCTTCGAGATGAACGCGCGCGGCGTGCTGTACGACTACCTGAATTACAACGGCCGCACGCTGTTCAAGCGCTTCGATGCGACCGGCGTGAAGATCGCGACCTCACTGCGAGGCTCGCTGAACGTCCGCACCGATACCGACAGTGGCTGGAGCCTCGAAGCGATGATCCCGTGGCCCAATTTCGAGGAGCTGTCGCGTCGCCCGCCCGTCGCGGGAACCGTGTGGAAAGTGAATTTCAATCGCTGGGACGGTGTCGAGCCGAACCGCCGCATGAGCATCTGGTCCGACCCGCAGAACAACGACTCGTGGCCGCACGTCCCGTCGCGGTTCGGCGAGATCGTCTTCGTCGAATAGTCGCGTAACCGCGTCGGTTCGGTGCCGCGGCCGGTGTCGCGGCCGATGATGCCGAGACGACGATTCCCAAAAAAGAGCTACCAGTGCGACAGGGATCCGTCGAGCCTCCGCTGCGAGGCGCCGGGCGCCCCTTCAGTGATCGCGTCGACGAACGTGAGCTGCCGTTCGTCCACCGTGACGCCAAGCCCCGGCCGATCGTTGGACCACACCTTCCCGTTGCGGCATTCGAGGAAATCGGGAAGGTAGGGCACAGGACGCTCGCCCTGGTTGTATTCCATGAGCACCTGCCCGGGGAACGCCATCATCGTGTGCATGTGGCCAACGGTCGCAATAGGACCGGTGAAATGCGGAACGATGCCGACACGATGCGTGTCGCACACGGCCATGATCTTCAGCATCTCGGTGATGCCGCCGACGTTCGGCAGCGAGACACGGGCGAAGTCGATGTCGCGCTGCTCGACGAGCGGGCTGAAGTCGGCGCGCGTGCCCCACTCCTCACCGGGCGCCAGCGGCACTGACGTCATCACCCGCAGCTTGGGCAACTGAGTCCGGAACTGCTCCTCGCGCAACGGGTCCTCGACGATGAACGGGCGATGCGGCTCGAGCAGGCGGCACACTTCGACCGCCTCATGGAAGTCGAATTTCTGATGCAGGTCGATCATCCAGTTGCCGTCGGGCCCCACGCCCTCGCGCATCTGCGCGGCCGCCTCGGCGATCAGCCGGATGTGCGATCGCGAATCGAACGTCGCGCCTTGCGCGGGTCCACGGCGTGCGCCGGCGGGACCGCCGGGATTTGGCAGGATGTCGCTGTCGACTCGGAAGACGCGATAGCCCGCGGCCATCGTCCGCGCCGCGCGCTCCTTCAGCGTCATGGCCGCGGCTTCCGCCTGCGGCACGATGCCCTGCGGCAGGCCGGTGGTCGCGTACAGCTCGATGTGTTCGCGCGCCTTGCCGCCGAACAGCTGATAGAGCGGCGTGTTGAGCGCTTTCCCCTTGATGTCCCACAACGCGAGATCGATCGCGCCGAGCGCGTGCAGCCGCTCCTTCCCCGGCGAGTAGAAGCCGTCCATGAACGCACCCTGCCAGATCATCTCGGTGTCGAATGCGTTGCGGCCGATGACGCTGCGCGCGACGTTGCGCACGGTGTCGGGTGACCCTCCCTGACCGACGCCGGTGATCCCGGCATCGGTGTCGACGAGGAGGACCATGTTGCTTTGCGGAAAGGCCTGCGGCCCATTGCGGTCGTAGTTTTGCGGGTAGAACAGCCTGATGCGTGTCACCTTCGTCGGCGCAAGCCGTCCGGCTGTGCGCGCGGCGGCAGCGGATGCTGGCGCCTGAGCCGCCGCTCGGGTGGGCATGCCGGCGAGTGCGGCACCGACGACGCCGCTCAGCGATTTCGCGAAGCCCCTGCGATCGAGCGCCATGTCACCTCTGGTTGGTGGTGGGTGGTTCGTGGTTCGTGCTGGTGGGCATGACTCCAACGACCGACGATCACGGCAGCGCGTACGCGAGGATCTCCGCGCCGTCGTTGCTGCTGACCGCCAGCGCGATGTATTGCTTGCCGTTGACGACGTACGTCATCGGCGAGCCGGTTTGCCTGGCTGGCATGTCCACCGCGCCGGCGTCTTCGCCGGTGCGCTTGTCGTACGCACGAAGGAGCGCCACCCGCTTCCCGGATTCATTCGTGTGCACGCCGCCTTCGCCGGCGATCACCAGCGTCTTCGTCGTCAGCACGCCGATGAATGTTCGGCCAGGTTGACCGAGGCGCGTCTGCAGGTTCACACCCTTGAGCGCCGGATGATTTCTGATGTCGTCGGGCGTCGAGCTGTGCGGCTTCTGCCAGACGAGCTCGCCGGTATTCATGTCGTAGGCGGTGATGCGGTCGTAGGGTGGCTTGACGAGCGGCAGTCCTTGCACCGTTGCGCCGCCGCGGCCCCGGGCTCCACCTGCGCCCCCGCCGCCGGCGCCTTCCTCGCTCGCGATGCCGGCGCCGCCACCGCGCGGCGCGCCCGGGCCCGCCGCTCGCGGACCGCCCGCGCGCGCCTGACCCTGGACGTACGCCATGTCCGTCTGCGCTGGATTGCCCGGCACCAGCGCGTTGGTCATCACAGCGGTGTGCGAATGGATGTAGAGGTGATTCGTCTCCGGATCCAATGAGCCGCCGGGCCAGTTGGCGCCGCCCACTTCCGAGGGTAATTGCAGCGTCGCGAGTGGCCCGTTGAGACTGCTCACCACGGGCGGCGTGAAGATCGGTCCGATCTTGTATCGCTTGATCACGTCGAGCGCTTCGGCTTTCAGTTCCGGAGTCAGGTCGATGAGATCGTTTTCCGTGATGCCCTGACGATCGAATGGCGCCGGCCTCGTCGGTATGGGTTGCGTCGGACTGGTCTTTTCTTTCGGGACGTCGGACTGCGGAACGGGCCGTTCTTCGATCGGCCAGATCGGCTCTCCGGTCTCGCGATTCAAGACGAACAGAAACGCGCTCTTCGTCGGCTGCGCCAGCGCTTTCACGCGCCGGCCGTTCATGTTCATGTCGAAGAGCATCGGCGCACACGGCAGGTCCCAGTCCCACACGTCGTGATGCACGGTCTGGTAATGCCACTTGCGCTTGCCGGTCTTCACGTCGAGCGCGAGCAGCGTGTCGGCAAACAGCGTATTGCCTGGCCGATGTCCGCCGTAGTAATCGCCGGTGGCCATCTCCGTCGGTACGTACACGAGCCCGAGCTCCGGATCCGCGCTCATCTGCGCCCACACGCCGGTGTTGCCGTTGTAGTCCGCCGACCCTTCGAGCCACGTGTCGTAGCCGAACTCGCCTTGTTTCGGAATCGTATGGAAGATCCACAGCCGCTTGCCAGTGCGCGCGTCGTAGCCGCGCACGAATCCCTTCTGATTGCGGACGGTCCTCGGCGATCCGCCAGGACGATGCGAGGCGCCGACGACAATGACGTCACCGACGACGAGCGCGGTGGCATTGAGGCCAAGTTCGGCGCTGTCGAGATCGACTTCCTGATCGTCCTCGAGCTTGAGATCGACGACGCCGCTGCGCCCGAAAGACGGGACCGGCTGGCCGGTGTTCGCGTCGAGTGCGAGCAGGCGGTAGCCAGGCGTCACGTAGAGAATGCGGCGATCGGCGCCGTCGGCCCAGTAGGCGAGGCCGCGGCCGGCGCCCTGGCGCGGCGCGTTGTCGCCGCGCTTGCCTTCGTTCTCCGCGTGCATCCAGATCATTTCCCCGGTTGCGGCGTCGAGCGCGATGGCGGCGCGCCGCATCCCCGCGGTGGTGTAGAGCACGCGTCCGATGACGAGTGGTGTTGCCGAATAGAGCGTGTCGGGACGCGGGCCGAGAAAGTCGGTCTTCAGCCGCCACGCGATCTGCAGGCTGTTGAAGTTGTCCTTCGTGATCTGATCCGCGGGTGAATAGCGATGGCTCGCGAGATCAGCACCGTACGTCGTCCACTCACTCGCGCGCATCGACGCTGGCGGTGCGGTGGGCGCCGTACGAGGTGGCGCGCCGACGCCGACATTCGCACTCGCGGCGGTAGACGCACCACCGGCGCTGGGGCGGCCGAACGTGATCGCCGCGAGCTGCGTGCGATCGGTCGGCAACGCGGTCGGTGCCGCTGGCATTCCGGATGATCGGAGGAGAAATGCGATCATCGCGACCGCCTCCGTATCCGAGAGACTCTTCGGGGCATTCGGCGGCATCGCGTCGATACGGTCGCGCAGCTGCCGCAGATCGTGCCCTTGCCATGACTCGTTGAACGAACTGCCGGTGAGCGCCGGCGCCCGCTCGATGCCGCCCAGGTCGGCGCCGTGGCAGCTGGCGCACTTATCGAAATAGATCTTCTCGCCCGCCGCAGCCTGTTCCGTCGTGTAGACGCCCGATGCGGACGTTCTCGGCTGCGGCGCTTGAACGCGTGCCCCGGCAGAGGGCGGGGCGGTCTGCTGCGCGTGCAAGGCAAGCGCGACCCAGAACGTGAAACACGCGGTGACTGTGAAACGCACGATGCGCATGGTGCAATCCTGTATGCCGCGACATCATCGCACAGCTGCCGCGTCGCCGGGGTGTGCCGCGATCCGGCGTGCGCCACGCCGGATCGTATGTGTCCGTCGCCTACGTTGCTCCGACCCGCAGCTTCGACGCCGTCGCGCATTCGGTCATGACGGTGAAGTAGCGCTGCACGCTGTCGGCGCCGACGATGAACGGATGGTTTTCACCGGCCTCGCGCTTTGCCGCGATCAGTCGAGCCTTCGTATACGCGTTGTCGTACTCGCTGTGATTCGACAGAATCACGGTTGCACCGGCAGCGGCCGCAACTTTCGCGATTCTCTTCTGCGATTCGATGTATTCGTTCCACCGCGCCGCGTTCGTGCCGAATGCGCCGGTCAGCGTGCCTCCGGAATATGCCGCCATAACCGTCCGGCCCTGGTCTTTCACCGGGAAGACGTACGACAGCGTGCCTGGCGTGTGTCCCGGCGTCGCCACGATGTCGATGGTCGTGTCGCCGAGCGTGAGCTTCATGCCGTCCGGTCCGACGACGATATCCCGCGTCGGGACGCCGCCGGCCGCCGTCGCCGGCCGTTGCAGCGTCGACTCCCAGTCGGGCGCGCCCATCACGACCTTTGCGCCAAATCGTTTCTGCAGTTCCGCTGCACCTTGATCGTGGTCACCATGCGCATGGCTGATGATCACGTACTTGATTTGCCGCGGGTCGAGTCCGAGCGTTTTCAGGCCCTCGATAATCTCCGGCTCAGTGGCCCACGCGAAGTTCGTGTCGATGATGACGAGCCCCTGGCTCGTGCGCAACGCCCACGACGAGTGCTGCCGCGTGCCGAGCCAGTAGAAGTTGTCGAAGACCCTGTACGGCGACGCGTACCACGTCGTGCGATCAGGTGTGGCGGCTGGCCCCCGACCTCCGGCGCCGCCTGCGCCGGCCGGGCCCGCGCCGCCTGCGCGCGCGACCGCGGGATTGGCGAGACCGGGATTGGCGCCCGGGAAGCACAGGTTCGCGAACGTCGCGCGATAGTCGAGCCCCGCCGCGCCCTTCGCCGCGTTGATGTGCGCGTCAATCTCGCTCACCGGCGCCTGCCCCGACAGGGACGTGCCCACGAGCGTAGCGCCGACGACGGCCATGAGAACCTGTTTCGCGTGCATGTGTCTCCTCGAAAGAGAATCGCATACCAAGCCGCTGGTCAAGCGGCGCATTATAGCGCGTGAGATGTTGCATAATGCGCACTCTGGTGTGAGCAGGACGAAATGACGACCGAGCCGCGATGACGTGGTCGCAACTCTACGACCCGTTCGGCAACCGTGTGTTGTCGACGACGGCTTCGGCGCTGCCGGTCGTCACGCTGTTTTTTGTCCTGGTCGCTCTGAAGAAGCGCGTGTGGGTGGCGGCGCTGAGCGGATTCATGGTCGCCGTCACACTGGCGATGTTCGTCTTCGGTATGCCCCCGGCTCTCGTGAGCGCCGCTGCCGTGCACGGCGTGATCTTCGGTCTCATGCGGATCGCCTGGATTGTCGTCGGGTCGATCTTTCTCTACAACGTCGCGTGCGAAACGGGGCAGTTCGACGTCATGAAGCAGTCGATTGCCGGGCTGTCCTCGGACAAACGCCTGCAGCTGGTGCTCGTCGCCTTCTGTTTCGGCGCGTTTCTCGAGGGTGCCGGCGGCGGCGGCGCGCCGGTCGCGATTGCCGGCTCATTCCTCATCGGTCTCGGCTTCCTGCCGTTCGAGGCGGCGACGCTCTGCCTGGTGGCCAACACGGCGCCAGTGGCGTGGGGCGGCGTCGGCAATCCGATACGCACGCTTGCCGCCGTGACCGGGTTGAGCGAGGCGATGTTCAGCGCGATGGCCGGACGCATTCTCCCGCCGCTGTCGCTGATACTGCCGCTCTGGCTGGTGCGCAGTATGGTCGGGTGGCGCGAGACGCTCCAGGTCTGGCCGGCGCTGCTCGTGAGCGGTGCCTCCTTCGCCGCGATGCAGTTCTACTGGTCCAACTTCCAGGAGCCCGGCCTCGTCGACATCGTGGCGGCCGTGTTTTCGCTGCTGGTGATGGTGGCGTTTCTCAAGGTCTGGAAGCCACCGGTGGCGATGCCGACCGGCGGCGGATCGTCTGTGCCCCCTCACGATGATTCCATGCCGCTTCTGCCCTCGAACACGATCGGCGCGGCGGTGACCGACGGCACCGCAACCGGGCACTCGGCGATGATGGTGCTGCAGGGGTGGTCGCCGTTCATCATCGCGTCGGTGCTGATCTTCGTCACGGGTCTCCCGGCGATCGCCAGGTACGTGAACGTGCCTGCGCTCAGCATGCCGATGCCGCTCCTGCATCGGGCGGTGTTGAAGATGCCGCCGGTCATGCCACAGCCGACACCCGAAGACGCAATCGTGAATCTGAACTTCATCGCGATTCCCGGGAGCGTGGTCTTCGTGGCGGGAGTCGTCGCGTCGATGCTCGCGCGGCTGCCGTTCGCCCGCACGCTGCATCTGTTCAGGCGCACGCTCACGCAGACGATGCCGTCGACGCTTGCCATCACGTTCATGGTCGGTCTCGCCTACGTGACCCGCTATTCGGGCATGGACACGGTGCTCGGTCTCAGCCTGACCGGTACCGGTGTGCTGTTCCCGTTCTTCGGCACGTTGCTTGGCTGGCTGGGCGTTGCGCTCACGGGCACCGATGCCGGCTCGAACGCGCTCTTCGGCAACCTGCAGACGGTGACCGCGACGCAACTCGGCCTGAGCCCGATCCTGATGGGTGCGGCCAATTCGACGGGCGGCGTGATGGGCAAGATGATCGATGCCCAGTCGATCGTCGTGGCGAGCACAGCGACGCATCAACAGGGCCACGAAGCCGCGATCTTCAAGGCGGTGTTCGTCCACAGCATCGCGCTCGCGTGCCTTGTGGGGCTGATCGTGCTCGTCTACGCGTATATGCTCCCGTCTTTCATCCCATGACGCATATGAAGCTCTGTCGGTTTACCGCCGCACAATATTCCAACGTTCGAATCGGTCTCGTGGAGAACGGCACGGTCCGCGATCTGACGACCACCGGCGCGCGTCGACTGGATGACCTCCTCGAGCGTGCTGACTTCGGCGACGAGCTCGCGCGGCTGACCCGGCACAACCTGCCCGAGCACGCCCTCGACGCGGTGCGGCTGTTGACGCCGGTGGAATCGCAGGAAGTGTGGGCGGCCGGTGTGACCTATCTTCGCAGCAAGCAGGCGCGGATGGACGAATCGGATTTCAGCGCCCGCGCCTACGACCACGTCTACGAGGCGCCCCGTCCCGAGATCTTCTTCAAATCGGTGCCGGAGAAAGTCGTGTCTCCCGGCGACGCGGTGGGTATTCGCCGCGACGCGCGATGGAACGTGCCGGAACCGGAATTGGTGCTCGTGATGAACTCGGCGGGTGCGATCGTCGGCTTCACCATCGGCAACGACATGAGCTCACGCGACATCGAGGGTGAGAACCTCTTGTATCTGCCGCAGGCGAAGATCTACAACCGGTCCTGCGCGATCGGTCCCTGGATTGTCGTCGGCGCGGCGGACGACGATGTGCGGCAGTGGACGATTCGGCTTCAGATCATGCGCGACCAGGAGACGGTGTTCTCCGGCGAAACGCAGGTGAATCAGATCAAGCGCGGCTTCGCCGAGCTGACCGACTACCTGTTCCGCTCGCAGGCTTTTCCGCGCGGTGTCATGCTGCTCACCGGGGCCGGCATCGTTCCGCCGGACTCGTTCACGCTCGCGGGTGGCGATCGCGTTCGCATCACGATCTCGGGCATCGGCACACTGGAAAACCCGGTCACAGTTGTGTAAACCGGAGGCGTCGGCCTGAACTGAGATCAGACAATGAGACACACACTGCTGCTCGTCGTCCTCGCGGCCATGGCCCTGATACCGCTGCGGGCGCAGAGCCCGGCGACGTCGGCTGCGCTGTCGGAGCGCGTCGTGCACACTGACCCCGCAGGGTATCGGCCGGCAACGGCGGTGCACGGCGGGGCTGGCACGATGTCGTTCACCGCGTTGCTGGATCGCGGTGCGGTGACGCCCGAGTTCAATTTCCTGCATCGCGGTGTGATTCCCGCCGGTGCCGGCATCGGCCATCACTTTCACAACGTCGTCGAGGAGATGTTCGTCATCCTCGATGGGGAAGCGCAGTTCACGATCGACGGGCGCACCGCGAGCATCAAGGGGCCGGCGGGCGTCCTGTGCCGGGCCGGGCACTCGCACGCGATCTACAACCCGGGACCGGGCCCGGTGCAGTGGATGAATCTGAACGTGTCGCTGGTGGCGGGCGTGTACGACAACTTCGATCTTGGCGACACACGAGTCGGTGCGCCACTCGATGCGATTCCAACATTCATGACGATGCGATTGGACACGGCGCTGCTGAGAGCGTCGGGTGCCCGCGGTCGAGGAGCCGCATCGACGGCGCCGGATCCGAAAGCGATCCTCTCGCGGCGCGTGCTGGGCCCGGCAGTGTTCTCGACGACATGGTCCTACGTCGATCACGTCGTCATTCCTCCCGGCGCCACGACGCCTGAACTGCCGCATGCCAGCGTTGGCGAGGCGTATTACGTGCTCGGCGGGGAGGGGACGATTGGCGTCAAAGGCAATACGCCGGCAATGGCAGCGGTTCATGCCGGCGATGCGATCCCGATCCACATTGGCGAGTCGACGCAGTTCAGCAACACCGGTTCCGCGCCGCTCGAACTGTTCGTCATGGGTGTCGCGCCGGACATGGCCGCGAAGACGGAGTTGCTCACGGGCGCGCCGCGTTGACTCACAGCGCGAGATCTGTCTACAGGAACGCCTCCACGGCGTTCCTTGGGTCTACCGGAACGCCTTGACGGCGTTCCTTGGGTCTGCCGGAACGCCTTGACGGCGTTCCTTGTCTACCGGAACGCCTTTACGGCGTTCCTTGGGAGGGCACGTGCACAGAAGGGGAATTCTGCGGTCCGCGTTGGTCGCGATGACGGCGGCGCTTGGCGTCGGCCGGGTTGCGACGTCGGCGCGTGCACAGACGACGCACATCCGGCTCTACGTGGAAATGGACGTTCCCGCCGGGCGCGAACGCGAGATGCTGGACGCGTTCCACAACACGTTCGTTCCGGAAGCCGTCAAGCACGAGGGATACATCAGGGTGAAGATGTTGAAGCGGCGCAGCATCATTCAGGGCACGGCGCCCGCGTCGCACAACTACCGCTTCGAGCTCGAGTTCGAGAGCGAAGAGCTTCGCCAGAAGTGGATCGCGTCGGCCGCTCACCAACGGGTATGGCCGCTCGTCGAGCGGACGATGAAGACGCAGAAGGATTACCCGGTCGTGCTGTACGACGAGGTCTGACGGATTCGGTCAGCTCGCGAGAGACGCGCTGATGGCGTTGGCGGTCTTCTTCACTTCAGCAGCGGCCCGCGCCATCGCGCGGGCATGCAGTCGCGTCACCGGCGAGGAGACGCCGACCGAGGCCACGATTTCTCCCTCGGCATCGCGGATTGGGGCGGCCACGCACCTGACTTCCTCGATGTATTCGCCCTCGTCGAGTGCGAATCCGTCGGCGCGCACTTGCGCACACACGCGGGCGAGGCGCGTCACCGACTTCACGGTGCTTCGCGTGTAGGCCGGCAGCGGTCCCCGCCCGAGCAGCGCTCGTAGCGCAGGCAGATCGCAGTCCGCGAGCAGCGCCTTGCCATGCGCGGTGCAGTGCAGCGGGGCGAACTCCCCGGTCTGCCCGGCAACCGACACGACCTGCCCGGCGGCGACGTGGTGGTCGATGAAAAACGCTTCCACCCCTTCACGGATGACGAAGTGCGACGTCTCGCCGAGCGTCGCGGCCAATTCCTGCAGGTAGTGATGGAAGAACGTGCCGAGCACATTGCGCCCATACCGTCGTGACAATCGCCACGCGGTGGGGCCGAGGATGTAGTCCTTGCTGCCCTTCGGGTTGGCGAGGAACCGCCGCTGCCGCAGCGTGTTGGCCAATCGGAAGACGCTGCTACGGTCGATCCCGATGAGATCGGTCAACTGCTTCAGCGGGACTGGACCCGAAGACGCCGCGACCGCTTCGAGGATCACCAATCCGCGGTCGAGGCTCTGAATCGCCGGAGTGTCGTGCACGGTTTTTCCGCTCATCATTCAATGTGCCGCTTCGTGAGCATACCTCACCATCACTCTTTGGAGCCTTTTGTTATTGTCTCCGACGGCGTCCCGATGCTAACGTCCGTCGAATCCGCCCTTGTGACGCATCAAGCGTTTCGCTATATGCATCGCAGATCCGGCGACATCCGACGCCGACGTCGATGAAAATCGGGTCAGCGCACACATTCTGGAGAGCGAGATGAATCGATCACGACCGCGTTCCGCCACCTGGTGGCTGCGACTCGTTGCCGTCGTCATGGTCGTCGCTGCGGCGGGCATGCGCGCGTCGGGACAGGCGCCCGTCGGAGCCGCTCAGCGGCCGCCGGCGCGGCAGAATGTCCCGCTCATCGTGATGTCGCCGAAGGCCACATCGCCTGGCTGGACCGGCGTGCACCGGCCGCACACGAAGCTCGCCGACGTGCTCGCCCGCCACAAGGGGCACGCGGACTGGGCTGAGACGATCGTCGACGACGAGAGCCTCAACGCGCAGTGGATCTCGATGGGACCAGGGCACAAGACGCCGCGACGGATGAACGGCGACACGCGCGAATGGTGGATTGTGCAGTCAGGGATGCTGCGTTTTACCGTCGATGGTCGCGAGCCCGCGGTCGCGACCAAGGGCGTCATGGTGCAGGTGCCGTATCGCACGTTTTATCAGATCGAGAACATCGGCACGGATCCGGCGCTGCGTTTCGAGGTGAACGTCGCTCGAGCGCGAAAGCTGTATCCCGTCGACGAGGCGGCGGTGCCACTTCCCGGATTCCAGTACGTCAAAACGCGCGTCGACGGTGGACAGGGCGTGCTCGATCCGCAGAATCGTCCGCTGGTCGACTTCAACAAGGTCGTGAGCGGAGAGGAACGCGGCGGCGCGTTCGTGACCGACGATCGAAGCTTCGCGAACATCATCATGGGCCGCTATCAAGCGCCGCAGCCGGGCAACAAGGGGCACTACCATGAGGAAGGCGGCGAGTTCTGGCTGATCATGCTCGGCCACATCCGTTACAAGATCGAAGGACTCGAGCAGTTCGAAGCGGAAGAAGGCGACGTCGTCTACGTGCCGCGGCAAACGTGGCACCTGGCAAGCAATGGCGGCAAGGAAGGCGAGCGCTCGTGCCGTCTCGCGATGAACGGCTTCCCGTATCAGGCACACATGTACGAGCCGGACTGATTCGGATCTACAGCGTGCGCAGAAACGCGATCAGCTGTTCGCGTTCGGTCGGCGTCAGACGAAGGCCGAATTCGTGACCGCGGATCGCTGCGTTTTGCACGCCTGGAGGACGCCATCCTCCGGGTGTGTGCGTGTCCTTCAGTCGATCCGGATCGAACAGCTCCTCGAGGCTGCTCACGGCTCCGTCGTGCAGGTAGTGTCCACGGTACCACACGCCCTTCAGCGACGGCACCTTGTAGTAGCCGGTGCCTTTTCGCGTCTTGAGCGCCAGGCCCGGATCGGTTCCCACTGAAATCGGCAACACGTCGAGCGATGCCGGTCTGTCCTGCGGCGGCGCGAAGCCCTTGGCGAGCGTCAGCTTGTTGTTGGTGAACAGGGGAGGCGTGTGACACGACACGCATTGTTCGCGTCGGAAGATCGTCTCGCCGGCCGCGGCCGCGTTGTCGAATCGATTGGGATTCGGCGGCGGCTGGAGGGAATAGATGTAAAGCGCCATCGCGTACAACGCCGAGTCGGGAAGGCGTGTCCGAAACCGCTTCGTCTCTGGTGCGAGCACGCGAAACGAACCGAAATCGGTCGTTTCGGCGAAACTGACCAGCGCCGCGTAGCGCATCAGATCGGCGATATCACGATGCTGATGCGTCCCTGTGTGGTCGATGTATTTGCGATCTTTGATGCCGATCAGATCGGGAACCTTCGCCGGATAGAAGATGCTGCCGTTCCAGCGCGCGACCGCACCGCCGCGGAAGTTCGCCGTCACGTATTGCTGCAGATCCGCTTCCGTCATGGTCTTCAGGTGTTCACCGTCGGCATCGCCCGCCCACGGCGCGCCATACGCTTGATAGAGCCACGAACCGATGGAGCCGCCCATATTGAACGGCGCCTCTCCGGGGAGCGTGCGCTCCGTCGCTCGAATACGCCCACCGAGACCGTTGCGAAAACCGGTTGACGCGAACGACGAGGCGCCGGGAACGGGTCTGTTGTCCGGCGGCAGGTACAGCGTGTGACAGGCGCTGCAGTTGGCGAAACCCAACGCCACGCCGTTCTTCGTCGGCAGCCACCGCAGGGTGGAGACCGTGCCGTCTGGCAGCGGCTCGACGTTCAGCGACTGCGTGTCGCGCGCCATCGCAATGAGCGTGGGATCGGAGGTGCGCAGCACGACGGAATCGCGAAACACTCGCTCGCCGGCGCGAATCCAGTCGTCTTTCGTTCGGAGGCTCGGTGGTTCGACCAACGGTTTCGGCCCGATGGTCTGGATCATTTCCCAGTAGCCCTGCGGCTCGCGCCCGGGCAGGTAGACCGGATAGGTGCGGAGATTCTCCTCCGGCAGCGCGTAGTACTCCTCCGCGGAGATGTGAGTGGGACGAGCGTTGATGCCGGCGAGGGGAGTGGCCCAGTCGACGAGCGCAGCGTCATCCCACACTCGCGGAATGTCCGGCGTCCATGGATCGGCACTCTGCGCCATGCCGGCGGCGACGGCGATCACGAACGCGGCAACGACGAGCGCGGCACGCCGAATTGACATGCAGGTCCTCGTGCGAAATTGGACTGCGGATCTGCCGCCGCGACGGGCAAACTTTCGTCCAAATGCAGGTTTGATCACGAACCCGGGCGGCGCGTCAGCGCAAAAGCAGCTTCTGCACCCGCCAGTTCGACGTCTCGGCGACGTACAGCTCACGCTCCGAGGGGCACGCGAGCGCGTGCGCACCGGAGAACTGCCCGAGGTTGCGGCCGGAGCGACCGATCACTCCCAGCACCGTGCCGTCGAGCGCAACCTTGAAGATGCGCCCCGGGTACGTCGACTCGCCGACAAAGAGCACCTGCGTGGGACCAGGCGTGATGCACAGTGAATTGGGTGCGCCGATCGCCTGCTTGAGACGCTCGCCGGTGGGTGTCGGGCCGTTGACGGGACGAGACGAGGGATCGGGTGGCACGTCGATCGAGAAAATGCGCCTGAAATTGCCATCGGTGTCGAACACCTGGATGCGATGGTTCGTGCGATCGCCGACGTAGATGTTGTCGCGCAGGTCGATGGCAATCGCATGCGGGATGTCGAACTGGCCGGGACCGGTGCCCTTCGATCCCCAGGACTTCACCCAGTCGCCGTTCTTGTCGTACTTGGCGACGCGCGAGTTGACGTATCCATCCGTGATGTAGGTGTTGCCTTGCGAATCCCACGCTACGTCGGTCGGCTGACGGAAGTTGCCGTCCACCGGCGGCAGCGGCGGATCGGGATGCCCGAGCGGCTCGGCACCGTCGGCTGCTTCCTGTTTCCGGCCGAACACCCACACGACGCGGCCCTGCGGGTTGAACCGGACGACCATGTTCGAGCCCTTGTCGATCGCCCAGATGTTGCCGTTTCGATCGATGCGCACGCTGTGCGCCTCCGACCAGGCATAAAGACCCTTGCCGATCTCGCGCACGAAGTGGCCGTTCTGATCGAACTCGAAGAGTTGGGCGGCCGCAGCGCCAAACGCCGGCCCGTTCGCGCTGTTCGAGCGCGAGAAGACGAACACGTGGCCGTTCGCGTTCACGGCCACGCCGGGGACCTCGCCGAAGTTCATGCCGTCCGGAAGAGTGGGGTAGTCGGGGACAGAGGTGAAGGCGATCTCGGGTACTCGTTGCTGTGCGAGCGCCGACCCGCCGAGCAGCATCGCCACCGCCAACAAGAATCTCTTCACGAGCCAAATCCTAACACTGCGCGATCGACGCGCTGTTCGAGTAGCCGGTTAGTTTCGGAGCGTGTCCGCAGGAGTGGTCCGAGCCGCGCCCTCAGCCGCGAACAGGCAACCGATGACTCCGGCACAGAGTGTGACCGCCGCAGCGCCGATCAGCGAGACCGGATCGTACGCTGATGTACCAATCAGCAATGATGCGAGCGCGCGGCCACCTGCCAGGGCGGCGAGAACGCCGACCAGTGTGGCTGCGCTGGTCGTCCACAACGCATCCGTGACGACATGCGTTCGCAACTGATTTGGTGTCGCACCCAGCGCCGCCCGTATCCCGAGTTCCCGACGGCGAACCGTCACGACCAGCCAGACGACGCCGACCAGTCCGGTCGTCGCCAGCACCGCCGCGAGTCCACCAAAGAAGCCGAGCACGCGCATCGCGAACCGCCACGGAGCGCTCTCTCGAGCCAGGGCGTCGCTCATCAGGACGACCTCACCCAGGTGCACCGCCGAATCGAGCTCGTGCGCGGCCGCACGAACTCTCGCAATCACAGGCTCGGCTGGCCCTGCCGTACGAATCAGCAACTGCTTCACGCGCATTGTCGACTGCGCTGCAGGCAGGTAGACATCGAGACGTGGATCCAGCAGGCCACGATATCGGACGTCGCCAGCTACGCCGACGACCGTTTGCCAGCGAGGCTGTTCGATACGACCTGGTATCCGCTGGGTGGCCACGAGCACCCGCTGACCGATCGGGTCCTGGCCTGGCCAGTACCGCGCGGCTGCCGACGCGCTGACGATCACCACGTTTGGCGCGACGGCAACGTCGGTCTGTGCGAAATCCCGGCCTCTCAGCAGCGGCGTTCCCAGCGTGCGGAAGTACCCCGGCGTGATCGCCTCGATATTTACCAGGGGGTTCGTGCGCCAGGCGGCATTCTCGCCGAGCCCTTCCTGGCCCGGAAGAATCGGAATGGTGTCGTTGCCGATCGGCCCGCTGAGCGGCCGCAGGTATACCGCGCCCGCGTCGCTCACGCCCGAAAGTTCGCGCGTACGGGACAGGAGTGCGTCGAAGAAGGCGTCCCAACGCTCGTGTTCTTTCGCGGACGGTTCCACGTCGATGACGAGAAGGCCTTCGGCGCGGAATCCCACATCCGTACGATCGAGTGTCTGAACGCTACGAACGAAGAGCCCCGCGCCAACCAGCAGAACGACGGCCACCGCGACCTGCCAGCCGACGACGACTCGCTGGATACCCCGCTCGCGAGGATGCATCACGGCGCGCGCGCCCGACGTCAGGGTTCGACCCGCGTCGATGCGCCCGACGAAGACCCCTGGCCACACACCGGCCAGTAGTCCGACGATGGTCGTGAGGGCGGCCATGAACAATGCGACGGGCCAACTCGCCAGACGCGTGGTCTCGAGACGAGGCACGTCCAGCGGTGCGGTTGATAACAGCCACCGCGTAGTCAGCCAGGCAACCACGACGGCACCGATGATTCCGGCGACCGCCAGGATCATCCCTTCCACGGCGGCGCGGCCGACGAGCCGCCGTCGCGACGCCCCAAGCGCCATCTGCACTGCGAGCGCGTGGTCGTCGATGGCCGCCCGGAAGACCTGCAGGCCGGCCACACTGCTACAGGCGAGCAGGACCATGAGCAGTGCCCCGCCGAGCATCGTCCACAACACCGGCCGCGCCGGCCCGAGCAGGTACGTATCGAGAGGGACGACCTCGGCACCTGATACGCTCGCCGTTGAACCTCCTTCGCCGGCGCGCGATCGGATGATTGCGCGGAGCTCTTCACTGACCTGCGGAACGGTCGCGTCCTGCCGCAATCGGCCGATGGCGTAGAACACCCGCAGGTTGGCCAGGAACTGTCCTGCGTCCCGGCCAGCGCGTTGCGCAAACCCGCGGAGAGTTGGCGCCGCGGGAAGCCAGAGCTGCGCACCACGCGGAAAGTCGAACCCTGGTGGCATGACGCCCACCACCTCGATCGACCGGATCGGTGACTCGATGTCGTCCTGGACGCGAACGACGGAGCCGACGATTTGCGGGCTCGAGCCGAAGCGTTGCCGCCACAGCCGATCGCTGATGACCGCCACGCGTGGCTCGCCGCTGTCGTCATCGCTGTTGTCGAGTGGGCGCCCTAGCGCCGGCACGATCCCTGCGACCTCGAAGAACGACGACGACACGGCCACGTATGGCTCGCGGATGCGGGAATCACCGTCGACGAGCGAGAGCGACCAGTTGACCGAGCTGAAGACGCCGAGCACCTCGATCGACCGAGCCTCGCGTTGCCAGGTCTCGACCTCGCCCAGGGCGGCCTCCACGACCGGGGTAGTACCGGCGGCGTCACGTTGCCAGATCACCACCGTGCGCTCCGGTGTCCGCATGCGGATCGGACGCACGATCACGGCGTCGACGACCGCATAAATCGCCGAGGTCACGCCGATGGTCACAGCGAACAGAGCGATGGCGACCAGCGAAATACGCCGGCGACGGACTAACGAGCGGAGGGCGTGTCGAAGTTCGTGGATCATCGTTGGCATCGCAGACCAGCTGGCTGATGGCTAGGCGGGCCGATGCGCATAGAGGCATCCTCTTCGATAGTCGATTCACCGACGGACGACCGAAGGCCACCTGAAGGTGGCTCCTCCAGCGCCCGAGTATACGGGAGGTCTAGCGTCCGCCGAGATCGAAGTCCCGCTGGATCTGCTGAAGAATCGCGGGATCGACCGTTCGCGTGTCTGCTTTTGCCGGGTCCTTCTCGGAATACAGCGTGAGCGTCACCGAACCGCATCCTGGACCGAGTGCTGCCGGATCGAACGCGTACAAACCTCCGTCGATTGCCTCGGTGTCGGAGACGCGCAGTTCAAGCTTGAACGGATGAATCGGCGTCACTTCCGTTTTGCCGCAGAACGCCTGCAACCGGTCGAAGCCTGACTTCAGCCGCTTGATCGCCGGCAGCGCCATCCCCTGGGTGTATGCCGCACCTCGCGCCATCTTCGCCCAGAAGCCTTCCGCCATCTTTGGCGTCACGCGGACGAACAGCACCGGCGGGATGTCGGCAACATAGTCGGACCAGTTGCTGAACGTCTGATTGGGCTGAGACTGCGCGGCGTAGTTGAGCACCGGCGTGATGAACGCGACGTCGAACTCGGACGCGGCGAATTGATATGGCTTCAGGCTGCCTGCGCGCTGCGTGACGGCATTCTTGAACGTGGCGACGGGAGCGGGCTCCAGCGGCTCCACGGGAAGACGCGCGCCGCTCGGCGCGGGCGCCTCTTTCGCCTTCTTCGCTGCCGCCGCGACGAGGTCGCACACGCCGTCGATGCGAACGATGCGTGTCGAGCCGCGCCTCGACTCATCGCGCTCGTCCGAAAGAGTGGTGATTCCCACGAGGTCGCCCGACGCGTTGAATACGGGGCCGCCCGACCCGCCCGTGGCGAGCGAGAGGTCGGCCATGACGTAGCGCACGTCTGTGCGACTCACCGTTCCCGGAGTCCAGCCCTTCTGCTGGCGAAGCGGTGCGGCCAGGGTGAAGATTTCCTGCTGTCGCGCGATGGTCGGCGCCGCGCCGCGCGGACATCCCAGCGGTACAGGGGTCATCGATGCCATGGCTGATAGATCGATTCGGACAATGGCGACGTCGCGTTGAGGGTCGGTGTGGACGACGGTCCCCGCGACTTTGATCGAGCGCGAAATCTGCACTTCTACCGTGTTCGCGTCTCCGATGACTCGCTGGTTTGTCGCGAGGAGGCCGGCAGCGTCCACCAGAAATCCCGATCCGTGTGCGGTCGGAGTCCACAGTTCGACGACGCTGTCGAGCCATTGCCGCAGGAGGAGCGAGGTGTCGGTCGCGAGCGGCGCGTCTCGATCCGACGGTGCGGCTGCAATCGCCTCGACGACCCCGTTGGCGACGGTCAGGTCAAGCGAGGCATCGCGGCCGGCGACGATGTTCAGCATCTGCCGCCAGTGATAGGCCTTTCCTTCAAGGGCAACAGGCTGGTCTGACTCGACGACGTAAGTGCCTGGACGCAGCCTCACGTCGGCAGTGCCGTCGGTGTTCGTCACGACTCGGCGCGGCTCGCGGGTCGGTGGATCGTCGCTGATGAGGAGCGCGTGGCGGGCAAGCGGTCTCGGCTGTCCGGCGGCATCCGTCAAGACGCCTCGTATGTGCAGGACAGCGACCTCTTGGCCCGAGAGCGGAGCTGCGGCAAGAACCAAGATGGCGAGCACGACCAGGCGGCTCATGTCTCTCTGATCCTACGCCGCCGTTTAGGTAGCTGGGTAGCTGGGTGGCTCGGTGCCTGCGGTCGAGCGGTCACTGGTTAGTTCGGTGACCGAGATGGCTGGATTAGACAAGTGTTTTGACCCACTACCCTATCGGCCCAGCAACCTAGCTACCCAGAAAGTCGATCAGCTGCCGGCTCACGATGTCCGGCTGTTCCTCCTGAGGCCAGTGGCCGGCACGATCCACCAGATGCACGCCCGTGAATTTCGTATACCCGGTCTTTCCAGCTCCCATGGCGCCTCCCGGGATCCGGTTCGCGCCCCAATCCTGTTTGCCCGCGATGAACTGTGCGGGAACGTCGATCGTTCTCCCCGAGAACGTGAGCTGCTCAGCGATGTTCGGGGCAAACGCAGTACGGCGGTGTCGGTAATTGTGCAAGGCTCCGGTCCACCCCGATGCCTGGTATTCCTGTCCGTAGACATCGCACTCGGCCTGCGTGAACCACTTGCACTTCGCGATGTACTCCTTCGACGGCATGTACGCGACCATCGTGGCCGGCATGCCTCTGTCCCTTCGCATCACGTAGTACTCGGGCATCCGCGCGTTTTCCGCCGCGGCCTCTCTTGCGGTCGGCATCGGCCGCAACGGCGTCACGTTCTGGTTCCCGGGAAACTCGCCACCCTTCATGTAATAGAACGCGCGGAAAAAGTCGCTCATGCTCTGTGGCATGTGCTTCATGTCTTCGTCGGCCTGCTTGCTGGCCCAGTACTCCTGATAGTCGCGGCGCGGCGGATTGAGCTTCGCGAACTCCGCATCGAGCTCCGCGGCGGTGTATGCAGGTTTCTGTTCCGTGCCCGCGAAAGGAAATGATGGCGCTGCGCCGCCCGCCGACGACACCGTCGTCAAGCGGGCAAACATGTCAGGGCGAACGATCGCGGCATACGTGGCAATGAGCTGACCCTGATCGTGCCCGACGATGAGCTCCGCTTTCCGGTAGCCGAGCGCGTAGACGAGCGCGATCTGGTCGCGCACCATGTTGAGCGTCAGGAAGGGCGTGGGATCCGCGTCCCAGGATCTGTCCCAGCCAACCGTGCGCCCATACCCGCGGCAGTCCGGCGCGATCACGTAGTAACCCGCGTCGGCGAGCGCCGGCATTACTTTGCGCCAGCTGTAGCCCAGGTTCGGAAACCCATGGAGCAGCAGCACGAGAGGCCGCCCCTGCGTCCCGGCTTCGAGCATGTTGACGGTGAGGCCGTTCACGTTCGGCACCAGCCGCGGGGTGACGCCGGTGGGAAGCGTGTTGTTGCCATACGGTGGCAGCTTTTCGAACGGCGCCATGGTCGTGATCTGCGCCGCTGCGGCGGCGGACCCTTCGACGGGCTCAGGGCGCAGCGCGATCGCCACGCCGCCGAGCGCAGCAGCGCCCGCGAGAAACGCGCGTCTCGAAAATCCCTGCGTCCCCGAGCCTGTCATGCTGCCTCCTTGCGCTTCTGCATGTCGCGTCAGAGACTATGACGTTTCGTTTCCGATAGGAAATCCGAAAGGACTTGGGAGCGATTGTCATGACACGGATGAAAACGTCCCTTGCGGTCCTGACGCTCGCCGTACTGGCGACTGTCCTTGTCGGGCGCGCGCAAGTTGTTGCGCGCCAGGCTGTGGACAAGGACGGCGCGCCGCAGTACCGCGTCGATCCGTTCTGGCCGAACCCGCTGCCCAACAAGTGGAGCATGCAGCAGGTCACGGGCCTCTCGGTCGACCAGATGGATCATGTCTGGTTCCTGAATCGCAATCAGGCGGCGCAGCCAATCGAGCTGACGGCAGAAGGCACGCCGTCACCGGCGCTGTGCTGCGTGCGTGGGCCTGAGCTGATCGAGGTCGACCCGCAGGGAAACGTCGGGCACGCGTGGGGTGGTGCCGGCTTTCACCCGAAGTGGCCAATCAGGCTGCAGACCGTGATCGCCGACAGCAAGGGATTCGTCTGGATCAGCGGCGAAGCCAATCAGGACAGCATCCTGAAGTTCACACGCGAAGGAAAGTTGGTGTGGGACTTCGATCATCGTCCGCCGCCGGAGTGCGGCAACGATCAGAACAACGTCTGCACAGGGAAGTCCGAGAACAATCAGGAAACGAACTTCATCCTGAACAAGGGCCGCTTCCAGCTCGATGAAGTCGCCACCGAGCTGTACATCATCAGCCACAAGCGTGTCCTCGTCTACGACGCGTCGACCGGTGCGTACAAGCGGGGCTGGGGCGGACACGGGATGCCGCTCAGCGAGATCTCGAATGCCCCGATTCCCGGCTACACGTGGATCGGCGGGCCGCCGCCGGACGAACGGAACTTCGTGCCCGACCTGCACTTCGTCGAGATCTCGAAAGACCGTCGCGTGTACATCGGCGAGCGTGGGCAGAATCGGATTCAGGTGTTCACGACCGACGGCCGATGGCTGCAGGACATCATGGTGTCGCCCAATTCACCTGCACAGCGAGGGGAGTGCGGCGGCCTGAACAAGACGCCGTTGGCCCCGCCAGGTCCCTCCCTCTTCAACCGATCGCTGTGCGGAACGACCTACAAGATGGTGATCTCCAAGGATCCGCAGCAGAAGTATCTCTTCGTGGCCGACGCGCACAACGACGTCATCTGGATCATCGAGCGTCAGAGCGGCAAGACGCTCGGGCACTTTGCGTCGAGCGGTCGCCTGGCTGGTCAGCTGCACTTTCCGAACGCGATCGGGATCGATACGCGGGGCAACATCTTCGTCGGCGAAGTCGACAACGGCAAACGCATCCAGAAGTTTGCCCCGGTCCTTCAATAGTTCAATGTGACGTTGAACCGCGCGAATCGCGGCGGGAGGATCGACGTCGGGTTGAGCCAATTGCCGCCGTTCGCCTGGATGAAGTTGTAGTTACTGTCGTAGGTCAGCGCGTAATTGCCATTCAGCAGATTGTAGAGATCGACACCCACATCGGCGCGCGTGTGTCCGAAGCGAAAGATCTTTGCGAACCGCATGTCGATCTGCGTCCGGCGATTGTCCACGTACATCCGGCTGTCGCCGTTGTCGACGAGCTGCACCGTGGTGTTGCCGCTAATCAGGGCCCCCGGCGGCAGGTGCCCGAGCAGATTCTGCACAACCGTATTGGGCACGTTCCAGTTGGCGCCGGTACCGAGGATCTGTAACGGCGGCTGGGACCGCACGGTGCTGCTGACGAGCACGTCGATCGTCGGAACGGTGTAGGACGCCAACCCGCGCAAGGTTGTCTGGTACGGCTCGTTGCTCAGGCAACCACGTGGATCCGGACTGTCAATCTTCACCACGGTTGCGCAGCGGTCCACGTGCGAGTGCCCGGTGCTGGTGCCCACCTGCACGTTGAGCGTCTTTGCCATGCGCGCGCGCAGGGTGAGGTCGAGACCTTGCCAGTACGCGGTGCGGGCCGGGCCGAAATCGGTTTCGAACGTGACGTAGTTCTGCGCTGCCCGCGCCGACGCTGCCGCGGTTTGCGTGTACAGCGTGATCGGATAGCCGCCGCCGTTCGGCAGCCGCGGATCGCTGGGTGCGGTGATCGTCCACGACTCGTAGTCGCCGGGACCGCGCGCCTGGTCGTCCGTGACGGTGTACCTGCCGAACGAGCGGCGGTTGAAGGCGAACTCGCCTGACACGCGCGGGACGATCTCCTGCTGCACGTCGAACCCCCATTGCCAGTCATAGGCGCGCACGCCCCACCCGTGGAGGATGTCGGGGTTGACGCGCGTCAGATTGCTGCCCGCCTTGCCGAAGTTCAGCGCATCACCCGTCAGCGCGCCGCACGTGTCGCCACCTGGCACGGTCTGCGCCGCTGGATTGAGGATGCTGCAATCGACGACGAAGTTGCCGTTCGTGTCGGCCCAGTTGCGCGACATCGAGTTGATGATCCGGCTCGCGGGGTTGTTCGTGATGTACGGCGCGTCGTTGGTGGCTGGCGCGAGATAGCGGCCGAACGCGAACTTGACCGCCGTCCTGCCGTTGCCGAAAACGTCATAGGCGGCGCCGCCGCGCGGCGAGATGTCGTTGAACGCATTCACGCTTGGTGTGCGTTCGAACGTGATCGGCGCCGCATTGAAGACCGACGTGTCCGTTGTCCCATTGCCGTCGGCCGGCGCCCAACTCCATGCGCGGTCGTAGCGGAGGGCCCCCTGCACCGACAGGCGGCCGTGTGTCCATGTGTCCTGCAGAAACATCGCTGATGTCATCGTGACATTGCGCGTCCGCCAGTTCGGCAGCCGCACCGTGAACTGATTGGGCACTCGGTTGTTGAACCGATACGTCATCTGATTGATGCCGGTGATCAACGCCACATCGGCGCGTTGGTAGCCACCCTGGTATCCGAGTTTCACGTTGTGCGCGCCGGTGACGTACGACGCTGACGCGCGCCAGTTCTTGATGTTCTGATAGCTGTCGCCGACCGTGTCGATCCCGCGGTAGCCGTAGTTGGCGGGATGGCCGTCGATGGCTGCCTGCTCGGTCACGCGAATCAGATTCAGAGCGCCCCCGTCGGGAGCGCCGGTGCCCGCGCCGCCCGGGTACGACAGTCGGCTGAAACCGGCATCGAGAAGGAAGCGGCTGGTGACCGTCGACGTCCATGTCCCTTGCGTCAGGCGGTACGGGAAGTCGAAGTAGCGATCGCTTGCCTCCGGCGAAAGCGTCGTCGAGCCCATCGCCACCCAGTTGGAGCCGCGCTGCCGGCAGCCGTCGCCGTCGAGCGTGACGGTCGAGCCCTGGCAGCGGAGCTCGTGCTGGTGCGAGAACGTCACGCGATCCCTCGTCGACAGCTGCGCGGTGACGCGTCCCTGGAGCGACCGGCGTCCCTGGACGTCGCGCACCGAGAGGGTGCGGTCCTGCAGGTAATCCCAGTGCGACGGATCGAATGCGTACGCGTTGCCATAAATGCCTTCGACGTTCTGCGCCGTCGTGAGCTGGCGGTAGCTGCCGAAGAACCAGACCTTGTCGCGGCGGATCGGCCCGCCGAGGGCGACGCTCGTATCGTAGGCACTGATGACGCCCGCCGGCTCGCTGATGCCGATGCGGCGCAGTTCGTCGTCGACGTTGTTGCCTGCCGACCATTTCCCGGCGGTGTTGTAGAACGCCTGGCCCGAGAACGCGTTGCCACCCGAGCGCGGCACGAGGTTCATTACCGGACCGCCCGTGTCGGTTTCGCCGAGGCCGCCGGAGACGTTGACCGAGACTTCATCTGCGTTTGCGGTGTCGTAGGTGAACGTGCCGACGCCGCCGCCGCCCGATGCGGCACCGACGGTCAAGCCGTTGATTTGGACCTTGCCTTCGTTGCTCGGACCTCCGTGCGAGCTGAAGAACGTCATCGTCGGCGTGATCGCGAGGCCGTTGTTGTCGACGGTGACGCCAGGGATCGCGTTGAGCAGTGCGCCGTAGGCACGTGTGGCCGGCAGTGCCGAGATGACGTCCGAGTTGAGCACGGTCTGCGTGCGCGCGTTCTGCACGTCGACGACCGGTGTGGCGCCAGTGACGGTCAGACTCTCCTGGAGGGTGCCGACACGCATCTCCGCCGGGATCGTCAGCGTCATCGATCCGGCGAGTTCGAGACCCTCCCGTTTCACTGTCGCGAACCCGGGGAGCGAGAACGTCAGCGTGTACGTGCCGGGGCGCAGATCGACGATGCGATAGAGGCCGCTCGGCTCGGTCACCGTCGACCGCACTTTCTCGATGAGCGCCGGGCTCGAGGCCTCGACCGTCACGCCCGGCATCACCGCGCCGGAGGAATCGCGGACCACACCCGTGAGTGAGGCCTGCGCGAAGACGCTCGCCGGAACCAACAGCGTGAGTGTGACCAACAGCAGATGCTTCAACAGAGGCATGAAACCGTCCTTCGGAGGCGATGCCCGGGTTACGGAATGAATGGGCAGATGCGAGTCAACATGGACGCCCAATACTACACGCGGAAACGCCGCCTTCAAGGAGGTCCTTGACCGCATCCACGTGGGGCCTCGAAAGGACCGCATGTCTTCGCCGCCCATCAGCGAGCGGCTGGTGATAGGGTATGGGGCGTTCGAACTGGAATCAGGAGGGATGCATGGTGGGACGTCTCCAGTTGATTGGCGCGGGAATCGCGTGCGTCGCGATCGGATACCTCGCGGCTGGTACGGGTGTGTTGGCGCAGCAAGGCGTGAGCTCCATTGCCGCCATTCCCAACCAGAAGGGTGGCCAGGATGTGTTCGGCGCCTACGATGTTGTGGCGGGCTGGCCGAAGGACCTCGCGACGATGCCGGGTCACGAGGGTTGGACGTTCGGCGCCGGATCGAGTGTCTTTGCCGAGAGCGCCGACCGCATCTACGCCATCCAGCACGGCGAACTGCCCGCCATCACGCGCCCGATGACGAAGAAGCTCTCCGACATGGGCCCGAGCATCTTCTTCCCGATCGGCCGTCTGCCGTGGCGCGACACGACCTCGGCGAGCCCTCCGGGAAACGGCGGGTCAGGTCAGCCCGCGGAAGGAGGCATGGAAGCCTGGGCGCGCGCAGGCAACAAGATGGGTGTCGACGCGCGGTGGGAGCACAACATCATGGTGTTCGATGGCGCCGGCAACCTGCTTCCCGACACCGCGAACTTCGTGCAGTGGGATTCGATGATGCAGCGGCCGCACTCGATCACGATCAGTCCATACGATCCCGAGAAGGCCGTCTACTTCGTCGACGACCACAAACACTTCATTTACAAATTCAGCAACGACGGGAAGAAGATGCTGCAGACCTGGGGAACGTTTGGCGTTCCCGGTGCTGACGCGACGCACTTCAATCGACCGACCTATATCGACTTCTTCCCCGACGGCGGCTTCGTCGTGGCCGATGGCTACAACGGCACGCGCGTCGTGAAGTTCGACAAGAACGGGAAGTACGTGACCGCGTGGGGTGAGAAGGGCGCGAACACCAACGACACGCGGCCGGGTTACTTCAACAACGTCCACGGTATCGCCGTCGACCCGGCCACGCGGCGCGTCTTCGTCAACGACCGCGGCAATCATCGCGCGCAGGTGTTCGACGAGAACGGCAAGTTCCTCGATCAGTGGAAATTCGGCGACGCCCCTTCGGACATCCACATGTTCCACATCACCGGCGACGGATATCTGTGGGCGGCCGATCGCGGCACGAGCAAAGTCCTGAAGTACGACCTGAACGGACATTTCCTCTATTCGTGGGGGACGTGGGGTGATTTCCCGGGCGGCTTCTGGGGCGTGCACGACTTCAGCGTCGATAACCAGGGGAACTTCTATGTGTCCGAAGTCGACAAAGGGGGCGCGCAGAAGTTCAAGCCGCGTCCGGGTGTGAATCCGGCGTTCCTCGTGGGCAAGCCGGTTCGGAAGGCTTGGCAATAGAGCGTCGATGCGGCGGGCACCGTGTACCGCCGCCCGGATCGGAACGGTCGCGGCAATGGCGTTGCCGCGACCGAGCCATATCAGTGTTCTAGAAGTTGAACCCTGCCAGCAATCGTACGTTCGATACGCCCCACGCGGTCGCCTTCATCTCGAAGAACATCCCGCTCTGCCGGCGCATGCCGACGATGAAGTTCATGCCGCCTTCGAAGTCCGTATCGCTGAAATCGAAGCGGCTCACGTCGTCGTTGGCGGTGCCATTGATGTCGACGTGGTCGCCTTCCTCGGTCTCGAATCCGCGGTGACTGAGGCTGAAGTTCGGCCCGGCACCGACATAGGGAATCCAGCGGGTGTCCGATGTGAATCCGGGGACTGTGTAGAGCACGTCCACATTGATGCCAAGCAGGGTAGTGATCTCGCCAAGGCCGATTTCGATTCCCGGGCGCAGCTGCACGTTCGGCCGGACAATCGGACCGAACGTGGCGTGGGCGCCAAAGTCGATGAGCTCTGGATCGAGCCCGATGCCCCCCTGCACTCCAGCACCGAAGCGACGGGCGGTGCTCTCGGCCTGCGCTGCTGCGCGTTGCGCTGGCGCCGGGACATTCTGCTGAGCGGCGACGACGTGTGGATAGATCAACAGAGCGATGACGATGACGATGAATGTGTGGACCTTGTTCACGATTCCTCCGCGACTGGCCGCGCGGAGCGCGGCAAAGCAGACGCTGCCAGGCTAGCGAGGTCTGAGGCCAGCCTCGCCAGAGTTCAATGCCGTCGCTCGCTTAGTGCAATGGGAGATCCAGTCTGCGGTCGGAATGCATTTCGTGCCTGCACCATCACCAGTCGCCAATCGACGCACCAGTACTGATGGGCGGATCGTCAGGTCGCCATGGCAGGATCAGACACTTCGGACCGCGGCCAACGCGTTCCGCGGAACGCGCCGAGGAGACGAGGTGTGAGGGCCGCGTCCCAGGGGCGGATTCTTGCAAAGCAGAGGCGTGCGCATGGGCAGTCCCACCGCACCTCGCCGTACGTCGCCGACGCGGATTCACGCGCGGCGGATCCTGAAGAAGGTCTTTGGCCTCGAGGAATTCCGTCCGGGGCAGGCGGCAATCATTTCGTCGATTCTCGAGGGGCACGACACCGTCGGCATCATGCCCACCGGCGCCGGCAAGTCGCTCTGTTACCAGATTCCGGCGTTGTTGCTGCACGGCACCACGCTCGTCATCTCGCCGCTCATTTCCCTGATGAAGGACCAGACCGACAAGCTGGTCGAGATGGGCCTGGCGGTATCGTCGGTCAACAGCACGCTCACGCGAGCGGAAGAAATCGAACACCTCGACCGCATCGTCAACGAGCGCGCCGAGTTCGTGCTGACTACCCCCGAGCGGCTCGTCACGACAGAGTTCGGCGAAATGCTGCAGCGGACGAACGTCGATTTCGTCGTCGTCGACGAGGCGCACTGCGTCTCGCAATGGGGACACGACTTCAGGCCGGCCTATCTCGAAATCAAGGACGCCATTGCGGCACTTGCGACAGGACGCAAGAGGCGTCCTCGCATCCTGGCACTCACGGCGACCGCACCTGAACAGGTGCTGACGGCAATCTGTTCGGAGCTGGGCCTCGTCGATCCGCGCATCGTGAACACCGGGATCTACCGGCCGAACCTCGAATATCGGGTGCTGAGGACCGTGAACGATGACCAGAAGCGAGAACACCTGATTCGGCTGCTTCGGGATGCGGACGGCACGGGCATCGTTTACGCCGCGACCGTGAGGCAGGTGGAGACACTGCACGAGTTGCTGAACGGGATGGTTGGTGATGTGGCGAAGTACCACGGCCGGATGAGCGCCAGCGAGCGTCGGCAGCACCAGGAGCGGTTCATGTCAGGCGAGGTGCGTGCGATGGTGGCGACCAACGCCTTCGGCATGGGCATCGACAAGCCCGACGTCCGCTTCGTCATTCACTACAACATGCCGGGTTCCCTCGAGGCGTATTACCAGGAGAGCGGACGGGCCGGACGTGATGGCCAACCGTCGCGGTGTGTCCTCTTTTATCAGCTCGAGGATCGCCGCACGCAGCTCTATTTCATGGGCGGACGCTATCCGAAGAGTGACGAGATCGCCGCCGTCTACGCGGTGTTGCAGCGGCTTGGTGCGGGCCGCCGCGCCGTTCCAGTCGACGAGGTGAAGTCCTCGATCGGCGAGCTCGTCGCACCGACACGGGTACGCGTCGTCCTCTCGCTACTGAAGGATCTCGAGATCGCCAAATCGATCCGCGGCGGAACCATCGTGTTGCTGAACCACACATTGTCGCCAGCGAACCTCGCCGCGGTCTCGGACGCGTACCGGGCCAGACAATCCACGGATCGCGACAAGCTGGAGCAGATGATGCGCTATGGGCAGAGCGCCGGCTGCCGCTGGGCGCTGTTATTGGAATACTTCGGCGAATCGTTCCAAGAGCGCTGCGGAACGTGCGACAACTGCACAACCCCGCTCGAGACGCAGATTGCGCAACCCGCCTGATCGACTGGTCGCGTCGACACTGTTCGTCGGGACGGCCGGATGGTCGATTCCGCGCGAGTCGCGCCACCGCTGTGAAGGTGACGGAACGCACTTGCAGCGCTATGCCCGGGTGTTCCTCTGTACTGAGATTAACTCTTCGTTTCATCGGTCCCATGCGGCAACGACGTACGCCAGGTGGGCCGCATCGACTCCTCGCGCTTTCCGTTTCGCGGTGAAGCTGCCGAAGCAGATCACGCACCTGCAGAAGCTGCGGCACAGCCGCAGCGCGCTGGAACGATTTCTCGACGAGAGTGCCGGCCTCGGCTCGAAGCGAGGGCCGTTGCTGGTGCAACTCCCGCCGTCGCTGGCGTTCGATTCGCGAGTCGCTGGCCGGTTCTTCGGCCTGCTTCGGTCGCGCTACCTGGGACCGGTCGTTTGTGAGCCACGACATCAGACATGGTTCACCGCCGCCGACGCGATGCTCGCGCGCTACGAAGTCGCTCGTGTTGCCGCCGATCCACCGCCGGTTCCTGGCGCCGACGTGCCCGGCGGCTGGACGGGGTTCACCTACTTCCGTCTTCACGGCTCGCCGAGAAAATATTGGTCGTCATATCAGCCCGCCACGCTGGGCGCCGTCGCTTCGACGATGCGTCAGTCGCGCGGTGAGACGTGGTGCATATTCGACAACACGGCAAGCGGCGCTGCGCTGGAAAATGCGTGGCAACTTCAGGCGCAGCTCGTCGCGTAGAGCGCGAGCATCGACCTCCGCGGCGACGAGAAGCACAGACTGGGGCATCATGCTGTCGTGAAACTTCTTTCCGTGAACGTTGGTCTTCCCCGTGACGTCGTTGCCGGCAATCGCGTCGTGCGCACCTCCATCTTCAAAGTGCCGGTCACCGGGCGCATTCCAATCCATGACAACAACCTTGCCGGTGACCGTCAATCGGATCTGTCGGTTCACGGCGGACCGGCCAAAGCGATCTACGCCTATCCGCACGAACATTACGCGTTCTGGCGCGAACAGCTACCTGACATCGACCTGCAACCAGGGCACTTCGGCGAGAACCTCACCATCGAGGGACTGACCGAAGCACATGTCCACGTCGGCGACCGTCTGAAGATAGGAACGGCAGAACTCGTCGTCACGCAGCCGCGCATGCCGTGCTTCAAGCTCGGAATCCGTTTCGACCGCCCCGATATGGTGAAGCGCTTCCTTGCCAGCCGCCGCTCCGGCTTTTACATGGCCGTCGCCGCTGAAGGCGATGTCGCCGCTGGGGACACGATCACTGTCCTCGAGCGTCACCCCGCGGCGGTGAGCATCACGGAGCTGCTCGGCATGTATCTGAAGGAGGCAATCGACCCGGAGCGGCTGCGGGCGGCGATCGACATTCCGGCGCTGTCGGACAGCTGGCGTGCGGATCTGGAGAAGAGCCTCGCGTAGGCGCGATCAGCGCAGGGAGGACGAGCCTACGACTTCCCGACGTCGGTTGCGGCTGCACTCAGTTGCGCGACGACCTCGCGGCCGATCTGGCCGGGCGCGCCGGTGACAAGGATCCGCGATGTCATGTTTCCGGTCGAGATCGAGCTGACCCGTGTCGATGCCGCATGACGGCCACCAGCAGGCGTCAGTGCACGATCTCGGGGCCCTCGTCTTCGACCTCGAGGTGCGGGATGTCGAGTCGGCGGACTGTGTCGAGCGCCCGCTCCAAGACCTGATCGCACGCGCTGCGGCGCGGGCCCGACGCGCGCAGTTCGCGACGCAGTTGACGCAACAGGCGCAGCACGCGTGCACGATCGAACCGTTGTCCCTGGCAATGTTCGCAAAAGCTCACGTGTGGAGCTTACACCGTCGTGTGCTCCGACCGAGCCACGACTTTCACGATCACCGGCGCCACCAGTTTCAGGGTGGAGGTCACCTGACAGGTCTGCTCGGCGAGCGCCACGAGCTGCGAGAGGGACTCGAGATCGCCTGACGTCGCGCTCACGATCAACTCGAACGCGGTGAACCGCTCCGGCGTTCCGTCCAGCGTGCCGCTCACCGAGACCGAGACGCCGGCGATGTCAGCCTTGCGGACGGCGATCGCGGCAAGCAGGTGACTCGTAAAACAACCGCCGAGTCCAACCAGGACGTACTCTCCGCCTGCTGGCCCCCTGTCCGCCCCGCCCTTTGCGAGCGGCCGGTCGACGTAGACGGTGTGCTGGCGAACCGTGGCCTTCGATGTCGAGAGACCTTCCTGATGCAGAGTCGCAGTCAACTTGCCGGGCATTGATCCCTCCGAATCTCTCAGAACTGTCGTCCGAGGTCACGACGACCGCGGCGAACTATTCCTGAGTTCACCTCGGTTGACCATGGAGCCGGCATGTCTCGCGGAGCGAGTCGGACTCGGTCGCCGAGCACAAGCGCCGCGACGGAGGCTGGTTGAGACGCCTGTAAGCAGGCGTGCCGAGCCGGCTCGCGGAGTCGAGATGTGCCGGTGACGTGGTCAACACAGGCGAACTCCGCTCTAGCTTACCAGCGCGGGCGATGTCGCAATTCCGTTAGTCGAGTCCAAGATCCAGCCGTCGGTCAGTCGACGAATCTTTCCACGACTGCCCGGCACGTCGCACACTCTCTCAGTCGTTCCGCGGCATCGATGTTGCGGCCCTGCAGCGGGTGTCGAAATTTCAATCGACGACACATCGTTCACACGTCTACGTCGCCCGGCAACCGATCCTGAATTCTGCAGGACGTGTCTTCGGGTACGAGTTGTTGTACCGGGACATCGGCAGCGACACCGCCTGCACGGTCGCCACGGAAGCCGCCTCGGCGCGAGTGTTCAGCGACGCCATCCTCGCCATGGGCCTCGACACCCTGACGGCGGGCCGCCGCGCGTTCATGAACGTCTCGCGCAACGTGCTGCTCACCGACATCGCCACCCTGCTGCCGTCCAAGTCGGTCATTCTCGAACTGCTCGAGGACATCACCGTCGACGACGACGTGATCGCCGCGTGCCGTCGGCTCCAGAAAGACGGCTACACGCTCGCCCTCGATGACTTCACGCCCGGCTGTCCGACCGAGGCGCTGCTGCCCTGTGCCGGCATCGTCAAAGTAGACATGCTGTCGACCACGCCGCAGGAACGCGCGAAGATCAGGTCGATGGTGCCGAAGTCGACCAAGCTCGTCGCCGAGAAGGTCGAGACCGCGGCGGTCTTCGAGGAAGCCGCGGCCGCCGGCTATCACCTGTTCCAGGGCTATTACTTCTGCCGCCCCGCCACGTTCAAGGCGCGCACTCTCTCGGCGAGCGCGGCGACCTACTCACGTCTGCTCGTCGTGTTGAACAAGCCCGAGGCCACGGTCTTCGAGGTCGAGGAATTGATCAAGCGCGATGCGTCGCTGACCTATCGTGTGCTGCAGTGCGTGAACTCCGCCGCGTTCGGCATTCGCCGCCAACTGGATTCGATACGCCAGGCGCTCGTGCTCCTGGGACTCGGACAGGTGCGCAAGTGGGCGTCGGTGTGGGTGCTTGCCGGTCTGAACGTCGGCGGCAATCCCGAAGTGTTGACCACCGCCGTCGTGCGCGCACGGTGCTGCGAGCTGGTTGCCGAATCGATCGTCGGTCGCGACGATGCAGCCGAGTACTTCCTGCTCGGACTGTGCTCGCTGCTCGACGCGATGCTGGGACGGCCGATGGAAGACGCCGTGTCCGATCTGCCGGTCACCGACAACGTCAAAGGCGCGTTGCTCGGCGAGCAGAATTTCGCCCGCTGCGTGCTCGATGCGGTCATTGCCTACGAGCGCGCGCTGTGGACGGAGTCGGCGGCATTGCTGGAGCAGGTCGGTGCCAGCCCGGACCTGTTGTCAGCGGCGTACGGCGATGCACTCGGCTGGGCGCGCGGCCTGCAGCAAGCTGCCGCTTGACTTAACGGGCTGGACGCTCGGCAAAGGGACCGGTCGCGGGGAATCCCGCGCCGCCGCCGCCGTCCCAGTCGCGTTCGATGCCATGGCCGCGCGCCTGGTCTCCGTGCATCGGCGTCACGAATCCAAGCAGGCACCCGGTTGCGCCATCCTTGAGCAGGTGACACCGGACCTTGATCCGGTCACCTGTGATCACGTCATTCAGCTTGACGCCGGCCCGGTCGAGCCCGCCCGGCCCCGTCGCCTCGAGCGCCCACAGCGCCTTCTGACCTTTCGCGTCCGTGGCTTCCATATAGATCCACGAGTGCGGCACCAGTCGATGCACCTCGGTGACCGTCCCCTCCATCGTCGTCCACGTCGCGGTGTCGTAATTGGAGTGCGAATGATGCGCCCATGCGGGCGCCACCGCGCATGCCACGCATCCCAGGGCAAGCCACAGCGATCTCGTCAGCATGGTCCTCTCCTCTCGACAACGATTACCGCGCGCGCGGTGGCGGCGGAGCGGGGAACTTCCATTCGTCGGAGTAGGTCGGCGAGTAATAGCTCCGGTAGCGGATCACTTTACCCTCCTCGTCGAGGAACATCAGTGACTGCTGAAACAGTCCTGGAGCGGGCGCGCCTTTTGGCACGGTCGCTTCGAGAAGATACAGCCGCGTGCCGTGCATGTTGACGACGCCGAACGTGCGTGATTCGTCCGGATTGAGGAGTTGCAGCCACTGTCCCTGCACGAGGTCCGCGACGTACCAGCCGTAGAAGGTCACCTTCGCATCTCGCTTGAGGAACTGCCAGGTCCCCCACGCGATCGCGCCAGCCACGTCACCGCGCCACCCGTTGTTGCAGGCGTCGCCCTCTCCCTTGGCCTTCACGCACTGCGCAGATCGTTCGATGTGCAGCTTCTCGGCGTCCTTGTAGTCGACGACCGTCATCGAGTAGCGGCCTCGCGCATTCTCGACGCTATAGACGTGCGCGGGAAGGCTGATCCCCTGTTCGGACATCCACGCTGTGTCCCGCACGGTCGGGTCGCCGGGGAAACTGACCGCGAAGAAGTCGGTCCGGCTGGTGTACTGGATGAACCCCTGGGCGAACGATGGCTGTGCCACAGCCAGGATGAACGCTGCCGTTGTGACTGCAACTCGGCGCATGGAGCCTCCTGTCCGAGCGATGGCGGGTGCAATACTGCCAGAAGACAGCCTGGTTGTCGTCAGTTTTTCCGAGGCCTTCGACCCAACGACTCGCGCGTCTTGCGGCGCACTCGCTCAGGGTGAACGGGCGTATACTCGGCCGCACGAAGATTCCAGGCTCACGTGCGAAGGAGATACCGATGGGTGTGAAGCGACCTGGTCGTAGAGAACTCCTCAAGAGCGGCGCCGCGTTGGCCGGTGGTTTGACCCTGGGGGCTGTCGAACCCGTGAGCGCCCAGACTGCGGGCTCCACGCCGTTCATCAAGGGCAACAAGGAGATGATCGCCTACGGCGACCGCTCCAAGTTCGTAACGTCCGTCCGCATACCTCATGGCGGCAGGCCTTCGCCGGATAACTTCGGGCTCGTCTTTCATGTGGCGGCGCCGCTGCAGGATTCAGTCGGCGTGATCACGCCGTCCTCGCTCTTTTACGTCGGCACGACCCGCGGCTCCTTCATCCCGGACATCAATCCCAAAGAGCACAGCCTGATGATCCACGGGTTGGTGGATCGTCCGCTGACGTTCTCGATGGAGGATCTGAAGCGCCTGCCCTCGGTCACGCGTCTGCATTTCATCGAGTGCGCGGGAAACCGATCGACGCCGCGAGCGAAGAACGTTCAGGAATCGCACGGCATGACCAGTTGCGCCGAGTGGACCGGAGTCCTCCTGTCTACGCTCCTCAAAGAGTGCGGCGTGAAGGGCAGCGCGTCCTGGTTCGTCGCAGAGGGCGCGGAGGAAGTGAAGGGCGCCTCGAGCATGCCGGTTGCCAAGGCGATGGACGACGTGCTCGTCGCCTACGGCATGAACGGCGAAGCGTTGCGGCCCCAGCAGGGTTTCCCCGTGCGACTGGTAGTGCCCGGCTTCGAAGGCATCTTCTCCACGAAGTACGTCCGCCGGATCAAGCTCGTGGATCGCTACTACATGAACTACAACGACTACGGGCATCTTCGTCAGGACGAGAAAGACGCCGCGCTCGGTTACCAGGTCGGACCGAAGTCCGTCATCACCTTCCCGTCTGGCGGGCAGCAGTTGCCTGGCAAAGGCTTCTACGAGATCAGCGGCCTGGCGTGGTCCGGTGGCGGAGCGGTTCGCAGAGTGGAGGTCTCCACCGACGGGGGCAAGCGCTGGAACGATGCCGAGATCAAAGGCACGCCGCAGCGGATGGCGCACACGCGGTTCGGCTATCAGTGGAATTGGGACGGTGCGGAGGCCGAACTCCTTTCACGCTGTACCGACGAACTCGGTCAGGTGCAACCGACGCGCGCGCAGGCCGCCAAGTTCTTCAACATTCCTCTGAACCCGTTCAATATCCCGGGGCTGGACAACACGATTCAGCCATGGCGGATCGCCAGTGATGGGAGCGTGAGCAATGGCTACGCGTAGGTTCTCCGCGTGCGTGTTGCTCCTCGGAGGCGTGCTGTGCGGAAGCTCTGTGCTGGCGCAGTCGCCGAAATATGGAGTCGGCCGCACGCCCACTCCAGAAGAACTCCGTGCGTTGGATATCTCGATCGGTCCCGATGGAGCCGAACTGCCTCCGGGTCGCGGCAGCGCCAAGGAAGGCGCGCAGCTGTTTCAGAGCAAGGGGTGCGCGGGCTGTCACGGCAAGACAGGGACAGGCGGCGCGGCTCCCGAGTTGAAGGCGAAGCCTGCTGCGGCAAACCTCGATACCTGGGACCGCGGCCGAGTGCTCCCGGTGCGGTCGCCATTCGCGACGACGGTCTGGGATTACATCAATCGCGGGATGCCTCTGGGGAAAGAGGGGACGCTGACGCCAGACGAGGTCTACGCACTGACGGCCTTTCTCTTCTACATCAACGACGTGATCCCCGAAGACATGGTGCTCGACGCGCAGAATCTGCCGAAGGTCAAGATGCCGATCGGTGACGAATACGCGTCCTTGCCTGACTGGAAGCCGAAGACCCGAAGGCTCAAGAACTACCCGTTCTAGTGGCCGGGAGTCTGCGCATGAGAGTTTCGACGGCCGGTGTCGCCCTTCTGGTGCTCGCGGGGCTCGCAGCGACGCAGCTGCCGGCACAGGGTCAGGGACAGGGGCGCGGTGGTCCGCCGCCGGTGGTCACCGAGCGCGCGACGCCGGAGATCCTGAACGAGGATCCACAGACGGAGCAGCGCTCACAGGATCGGGTCGGGTTTCCCGCACACAAGATCATCGGAAACCTGTACTACATCGGCACCGTGACCTTGTCGTCCTATCTGATCACCACGCCGCAAGGCAACATCGTCGTCAACAGCGATTACGAAGAGACGTTGCCGCTGATGAAGAACGCCATCGAGTCGCTCGGCTTCAAGATGGAGGACACGAAGATCCTCCTCGCCAGCCACGCGCATGGGGATCACCAGATGGGCGACGCGATGTTCAAGCAGATGACCGGCGCGCAGACGATGTTCATGGCCGAGGACGTGCCGGCGCTGCAGAACATGAAGGCGGCCGGCAAGGAGCATCCGATCGATCGCACGCTCCACGACGGCGACAAGGTGGAGCTAGGTGGGATGACATTGACCGCACATCTGACCCCTGGCCACACGTTAGGAACGACGACGTGGACGTTCCCGGTCCGCGACAACGGCCGTACATATAACGTCGTCATTGTCGGGGCCGGCCTTCCCGATGACGCACGGATTGTCTACAACCAGGGGAACCCGAACGCCGCGGAGCAGTGGGCGGAGACCGTCAAGAAGTTGGAATCGTACCCGTGCGACGTGTTCCTCGGGGCCCACAGCTGGTTCTTCAACCTGACCGGCAAGTACAACCGACAGCAGGCGAACCCTAAACAGAACCCGTACATCGACCCGGCAGGCTACAAGCAGTTCGTCGCGGAAATGAAGACGACACGCGAGAAGCTCGTGAAGGAGCAAACCGCCGCGGGTCCCCCTCCTCCGCGCGGTGGCGGCGCCGGCCGCAACTGATCCAAGCGTTCACCCGTATCGATCCGGCGCTCCGTCTCCGCGGCGGACTCTCATTTGTGCCGTCCAGGGGCGCGTGGGTATGCGCACGCGACAAAATGGAAGGCGCGCGCGCTCCTCTCTGGCGGTTCATCGGTCACTCCCAATGCCCTCGCGCAATGAACGCCGCAACTCGATCTCGAATCTCGTCGCGGATCTGACGCACGCGCTCGGGCGGTTGTCCCTTCGGATCATCCAGCGGCCAGTCGTCGCGGTCGACGCCCGGCACATATGGGCACTCCTCGCCACAGCCCATGGTGATCAGATACTGGGCACGATTCGCCAGGTCCGTCGTCAGCAGCTGTGGCCGCGCGCTCGAGAGATCGATGCCGATGTCGCGCATGGCATCGAGCACTTCTGGATGAACACGATCGCCTGGTGTGGTGCCCGCCGATTCCGCTCGCGCCCTGGTCGGGTCCGACAGGAGGTTGAAGAACGCCGCGGCCATTTGCGAGCGACCGGCGTTGTGCACACACGCGAATATGACCGTCGCGATCATGTCTGTTGATGCTGGACGAGGCCGTCCTCGGCCTCTGCCGGGAGTGAGGGCACCAACCACTTGAAAAAGATCGTCGCCATCAGTCACGCACAGCATCCGGGTGCACAGCAGTCCTTCGCCGGAGCAGGTTTCACGGCGCGGATGAAGGCGCTCGCGAAGCGGCCCTCGATCTGAGGTGCCAGCGCGTCGACATCGAGCCCGCCCTCCGCGAGAAACGCCCGCGCATCGTTCACCTGGTAGATCCGCCACACCTCGACGTCGATATCCTGGAAGCCGACGGCTTTCAGTTTCGACTGGTACTCGTCTTCGCCCAGCGCTCCGGCGATGCACCCGACCCACAACTCCATGCTGCGACGGACATCGTCCGGCACGTTTCCACGAACGACGACGTCTGATACGGCGAATCGGCCGCCGGGCTTGAGCACGCGAAAGGCTTCGCCCAGCACCGCGTTTTTGTCCGCGGCAAGATTGATCACGCAGTTCGAGATGATTACGTCGACCGAGTTGTCTGGAAGTGGAATCGCTTCGATGCGCCCTTTGAGGAACTCGACATTCGTCGCGCCGGCTTTCTGCTGATTGCCACGCGCGAGCGTGAGCATCTCGTCGGTCATGTCCAACCCGTAGACTTTGCCCGTTGGCCCGACGCGACGTGCCGAGAGCAGGACGTCGATGCCGCCGCCAGACCCGAGATCGAGCACGGTCTGGCCTGCTTCGAGCTGGATCAGCGCCGTGGGATTGCCGCACCCCAGTGATGCCGCGACCGCTTCCGCGGGAAGACCGCCGGTTTGCGACTGGTCGTAGAGATTCGACGTGATCGGATCGCCACACCCGCACGCACTCGGGCCGCAGCAACCGTCTCCGCGGCCAACAGCGCTCGCTATCGCCCCGTACTTTTCCCGCACCGCCTCGTGTACGTCTGCCACGTCCCGCTCCTTGTATACGCGAACACGAATATAGCCGACTCTAGTCGGATGTGCGGGTCTCGAGCTCTATGCCGACGGAGCGCTCCTGCGATCCGTGGCCGTGGCGGAGTCGCATCGTGGCCGCGGCCTGGGTCTCGAGCTCACGCGTGCGGCGGCGGGCTGGCGCAGCGTCACGGTTCTCCGGCCGTATACCTGTTGACGACGACCGCAGAAGGCTTCTTCCCGAAGTTCGGGTTCGAGCGCATCCCTCGGGCGGATGTGCCTGCACGTGTGCAGGAATCCGTCGAATTCGTGTCCGCGTGTCCGGCCAGCGCTGTCGTGATGCGGAACACGCTCGTCGCCGCCATCACAGGCTGAGTACGCAGGCTGTCCCACTCCTCTGGTGATCGAAGCGAACCTCGCTCGAGAAACTGGCGGCGATCCTTCGTTCAGACACCAGCAGTCGAGAGTCGCCCGTCCGATGTGACCTCACGGCTCCTCGCATTGGCCGCGCGGGTGCGATGGTCGATGGTGTCGGCGATCCGCTTCGCATCCCGCGCGATGCCATGGATCATGGTCGACGACATCGAATGGAGGAAATGCAGCCCGACGAAGTACAACCCCGGTTCGTCCGTGCTGATTCCGCTGCGGTGACGGGGTTCACCGTTGGCTTCGAAGATCGGCAAGTCGATCCACGACAGGCCGTTGCCGAAGCCGGTGCACCATATGACGTTGGTGACGTCGAGCACGCGGCCGTCTTCGAGAACCGGCAATCCATTCTGGACGCCGGCCACCTTCGCGACACGCTGAACGCCTGCAGCCGTGAGCTGTTTGGGCTTGACGCGAATCAGCGGCGCTCCCCGCGTGAACATTCTTCGGCGGACACGTCGCCCAATCGGAGTGTCGACCGTCAATAAACGATGGAACACGATACGGAAGAGGAAACGCACCAGAAACAGGCGCGCCGCCAGCCCGTCGATCCGGAACGGAACGTGTCCGGTGTCGCGTCCCGAGATCCACGTCTGATGCTCGCGGGCGGTCTCGATGGCGATTTCCGCTCCGGAGTTGCCCGCGCCGACCAGCAGCACCCCACCAGCCTTCAGCTGTCGTGGACTCCGATACTCGAGCGAATGCATCTGCACGATGTCCGGCCGGAGCTCTTTCGCAAACGCCGGCACGCGGGGAACCTGATAACTCGACATCGCGACCACGACATGGTCCGCTTCGTAGCGATGGGAACCGGCTTCCACCAGATACCGGCTGCCGGCGCGCGTGAGACGATCGACGCGAATCCCACTGCGAATCGGAAGCTGAAATCGACGCGCGTACGCCTCGAGATAGTCCGCCATGTCGTCCTTGGTCGGAAACGAGAACGGCGGAGCGGGAAACTTCATGCCGGCAAGACCATCGAAGGCGGCCGGCGTGAACAGGCGAAGCGAATCCCAACGCTTCCGCCAGGTGTCACCGACGCGTTGGCTCGCGTCGAGAATCGCAAACGAACGACCCTGCCGAGCGAGGTAGTACCCGACAGAAAGCCCTGCCTGCCCACCGCCGATGACGATGGTGTGAAAGGTCTCGTGAGAGTGTTGGTGCGCCATGGTCTCCTCACACGCCATTCTAAGGAGCAGCAGCGGCGCGAACATCGACCGAAGTGCGTAGCCGAGCGACAGACACGTATGGGTATTTCTATGTAGAGGGTGCGATCAGGTGATGCTCGAACGCATATGCCGTTGCTGCCGCACGGCTGGACACGTCGAGCTTGTTGAAAATGTTGCTGAGATGTCGCGCCACGGTCTTCTCGCTGAGTCCAAGCTCGTCGGCGATCGTTCGGTTGGTTCGTCCGGTCGCGACGAGACGAAGCACCTGCAGTTCCCGGGTCGTCAGCCCTGCGACCGACGATCGCTTCTCGGCACACGCCTGGAGTCGCGCCAGATCCAGCCGTGCTCCGAGCCGCTGGAATGTGCGACTGGCGGCATCGAGCTCGAGAGCGGCGCTGTCATTGTCCTCGAGTGTCTGGCAGACACGTGCGATCAGGACCTGCGTGCGAGCGGCTTCGTACGGCACCTCGAGGTCACGCCAGAGCGTCAACGCGTCGCGGCAGGCTGCGAGTGCACCGGCGGTATTTCCTTCGGCCAACAACACAGACCCGAGGGCTTGTGCCGCCGTTGCCCGCAGAAAAGGCGTCCCGATGGTATGCGCCAGCGTACCGAGCTCGTCCGCCATGCGCCGCGCGCCCGGCACATCGTCGCACGCCAACATGATCTCGACTGCGGCGCTCAGGATTCGTGAACGAATACGACGGTGCCGCGCTTCCTGGAGCACGCGACCGATCGCCGCGGCCGCATCGTCGCGTTTGCCTTGTGCGAGTCGCAACAAGGCAAGACCGGGATACGGCGATCGACCGCATTCCGCCGTGCGGCGGTACACCGTTTCCGCCTCCTCGAGCTCGCCACGTAATCGGTGCAGCTCGCCGATCTGATACAGGGCGGCACCGAAGGCAGGCTGGCCTGGCGGCTCGGACAGCTGCTCGCAGGCCAGCCGCGCTGCGTGGAGGGCGTCAGGCCAGACGCCCTGGAGTGAAATGATTTCCGCGCGATGGACGAGGCATTCACCCCGATAGGGGACCATGTCGGCTTGAGCATCGCACCAGCGCGTCAGCGCCTGCGTCCATTCGCGGGCGCGTCCAATGTCGAACAGGTCCGAGCACGCGGACACGACGCTGCAGTAGATTATGCCGGTGTAGATCGTCGACACCTCGCCCGCTGTGACCGCCACCATCACTTCGTCCAGCAGCGCGACACCGCGTGCGATGTCGCCAAGCTCGATGAGCGAGCGGCCGCGTCCCATACGCGCCAGGTTGATGAGATCGGCATCGCCGAAACGCTCGCCGATGCAGGCCGCTTCGGCAAATTTCGATTCCGCATCGGCGAAGTTGCCGCCCATGATCGATTGGCGCGCGGCGACGAACAGGAGGTGACCGCGTTCGGCGCCAGGCTCGTCGCACTGATCGAGCAGCCGGGCAGCGCGCGCCATCCAGCCGCCGGCCTGCGCCGCGGTGTCGCGCTTGTTGATCAGGATCGAGGCAATCCGCGCGGCGATACCGCCGGCCCGCCGGGTATCGCCACGCTGGACGAATCCGTGATGCGCTCGGACGAGCAGCGTACAGCTCTCATCGTCTCTGCCGATCAGATAGGCGGACGCGGCGAGTTCGAGCAGCTTCTCCGGTTCCAGCGGTGAGATCCGGTCGAGTTCGGACAGCCGTTCGTAGGTGTCTTTCCAGCCGGCCATCGATGTCCCATTTTAGTTGGGGCTGGCTCGAGCGCGGTCTATCGCTATTGTCGAGGCTTCGCGGTTGGAACCGTCACCGAATCCGCGCCGCGCTCAGGTCAGCGTCGCCGAGATCGTCGAGCTCGAATTGCGCCCAGCGCAGGTCGGCTTCGGCGAAATTCGCGGCAGTGCAGACGGCACCGCGCAGGTCAGAGTCGCAGAAGGACACGCGTCGCAGGTCAGATCCGTGGAAGGACGTGTTCGTGAGGTCGGCGCCCTGAAACGTCCCACCCTTGAGCGCCACGTCGCGGAGACTGGCGCCACTCAGCTTCGCCGCCCGCAGATTGGCGAACTCCATCAGCGCGCGATCGAGCCGCGCGCCGGTCAGCGTGCAGCCTTCCATGCGGCACCGGCGGAGATCGGCCCCTTCGAGATTCGCGGCAGTGAGATCGATCCACGCCAGGTCGGCTTCGTAGAGATTCGCGCCGTGCAGATCGGCCCCGGCAAGCATCAGCCCCTGCAGGTTCGCGCCCGCGAGTTCGACCGAAGCATCAGGATGCGACGCGCGGTAGCGGTTGAATTCTTCGACAGACGACTCGAGCAGCGCGCGCCAATCAGAAGGCGCGTCACTCATGCCAGTGACAGCAGGGCCCGTTTGACGACGGCCTGCGTGAGCGGCACTTTGTAGCCGTTCTTGGCGAGCGGTCGCGCACCGTCGGTTGCCGCGATACCGGCTGCAGCCGCCGACGCTTCGTTGAGCGCCTGCCCCTTTATGGCAGCCTCCGCCTTCAGCGCGCGATACGGAATCGGTGCGACGCCGCCGAGCACGATGCGCGCGTCCTGAACGACGCCGTTCTGCAAGGTCAGCATCGCTGCGACGCTGCAAAGAGGGAAGTCCCAGACCTCGCGGACCATTTCCTTGACGAAGACGGCCTTCGAGCCGACCGCCGCGGTGGGCACGATGATCTCGGCGAGGATCTCGTCGGGAAGGAGCACGTTTTCTCGCCGCACGTTGTCGCGGGGAAGTACGAAGAACTTGTCCATCGGCACAACGCGCTCACGATTGCCCGCGCCGACGATCCGCGTGCTCGCACCAAGAGCTACGAGCGCCGACGCGGTATCCGATGGATGGACGATGAACGACGGGCCGGCGTCGAGGATCGCGTGGTAGTCGTTCTCGCCGAGCGCGGAGAAGCAGGCAGTGCCCCCGTGCTTGTAGCACGGATAGTTGTTCCGGTAGTACCAGCACCGCGGCCGCTGACACAGGTTGCCGCCAAGCGTTCCCATGTTGCGAATCTGGGGCGTGCCGACCTTGCCCGCCGCCATGGCGAGGAGCGGCGCCTTCTCCTGGACCACCGCACTTTCCGCGATGTCAACGAGGAGCGTTGCGGCTCCGATGCGAAGCCCCGCCGCAACCGGACGGATGCCCAGGAGCTCCTTGACGTGCGTGAGGGACACCAGCCGCTCGGGCGCGGCGAGGCTGTCTTTCATCGCGCCGAGGAGGTCGGTGCCGCCGGCGAGCAGCATGACCCTGCCGTGCGCCTTCTCCTTTGCGAGATCTGCGGCGGCGTCCTTGAGTGTGGCGGGCCGACTGTAGCTGAAGTTATCCATGACGCCCCTCGCCCGTGCTCACGCGGTTCGGACACCGGTCCGTTGTTCGAGCGCTGCGAGGATCTTCGCCCGCGTGAACGGCACTTCGCGCAGGCGTACGCCGAGCGCGTTATAGATCGCGTTGGCGACGGCCGCCATTCCTGGATGACACGGGTTCTCGCCGAGACCTTTTCCGCCAAACGGTCCGGTCATGCCTTCGTTGGGAACGATCACGGCTTCGATGACGCGCGGATCGAAGTCGAGCGCCGTCGGCGGCTTCAGGTCGACGAAACTGCCAGTCAGGCACGCACCTGTTCGCGGATCGAAGCGAAGTTCCTCTCCTTGCGTGAGCGCCAGACCTTGGATCGTTCCACCCTCGATCTGGTTTTCGACGATCGTGACGTTGATCGGACGGCCGACGTCGTGCGCGGAGACGTAGCGGAGAATTCGTACCTTGCCGGTCTCTTTGTCGACCTCGACTTCGACGAAGTGCGCTGCTGACGTGCGCTCGACGTCGACACCTGTCTGGGGCGCGGTGGTTCCGCCATCGCCGATGACGCTGCGCCCGCGCCGCTGCATCACCATGCGGAGAGGGACACTGCGCGACGGATCTGCCTTCACACGCACGACTGAATCACGAATCTCGAGGTCTTCCGGTGTGGTGTTGTTCAGCATCGGTCCAGCCGCGGCAAGGATCTGCTGGAGGCAATCTCGCGCGGCCGCTTCGACCGCGCGGCCCGTGCCTTGGAGCGTCCGATTGCCGTGGCTGCCGTTGTCGTACGGCGCGATTTCCGTATCTCCGGCTGTCGTTCTGAAGTTCGCCAGCGGAATACCAAGCACTTCGCTCGCGATCATGGCGAGCGTCGTGCGACTGCCGGTGCCGATGTCGGTCGAGGCGTAGAACACGTGCGCGGAGCCATCGAGATTCACCTTGACCGACGCGCCCGCAAGCCCGCCACCACCACCGCGCTCAGTGCACGCGACGCCGATCCCTCGTACCTTGGGACCCACTGATACGTTGCCTGGAACTGGGTTGCGCCGATTCCAACCTATCCGTGCGGCGCCATCCTGGATGCAACGATCGAGGACCTGCGTCACCAGGCGGCCGTCCTCGGTACCAGATCCGCCGCGTGCGATCGGATCGCCATTCCGCTTGATGTTCTTCAAGCGGAACTCCATTGGATCCCATCCCATCTCGTTGGCGATCTCGTCGATCGCCGACTCGATGCCGAACGTCTCCTGCGGATCGCCGACGCCGCGTGTCGGGCCGGTGTTGGGGATATTTGTGTGGACGCGGTACTGCTCGGTCTTCACGTTGGGAATCTTGTAGATGTGCGTCGCCTGATTCCCGAGCCCGCCGAGACGCGTATGGTAGGCGCCCTGGTTGATGTACGCCTTGACGTGCAGCGCCTGCAGCGTCATGTCCGTGTTGACGCCGACGCGCACGTACATCCGAGTCTCGAACCGCGTATTCGAGTCGAGGATTTCTTCCTCGCGCGAGTACTGCAACTTGACCGGCAGGCGCGCCTTCCGCGCGAGCATCGCCGCCAGCGCTTCATCGGCGTGTGGGGCGCTCTTGGTGCCGAAGCCGCCGCCGACGTAGCTGGCGATGATGCGGACGTTGCTGTCAGGCAGATTGAACATCGCCGCGAGGCTGCCGTGAATACGGAAGGGCGATTGCGAGGACGCCCAGACCGTCAGATAGTCGCCGTCCCACTGCGCAATCGCGGCGCGCGGCTCCATCGATCCGCTCCACATGGTGGGGCAGTGATACACGCGCTCGATGACCCTGTCGGCGGTCTTGAGCCCTTGTTCGACGTCGCCGCGCGACAGCACTCGCGGCGGTCCTTCGAGATTGCCGTCGGGAAACAGTTGCGGCGCTCCCGCCTTCAGCGCTTCCTCCGGGTCGAGCACAAAGGGCAGCACTTCGTACTGCACGTCGATCAGCTTCAGCGCCTTGTCGGCGCTTTCAGAATCGACCGCCGCCAGGGCCGCGACCGCCTCGCCCTTGAAGCGGACGCGGTCGTTGAGCGCGTATTGACGGTGCCCCCAGATCATCACCTTCGGGGCGTCTTTGTACGTGACCACCGCCCTGACGCCGGCCAACGCTTCGATTCTGCTCGTATCGATGCTCACGATGCGAGCGTGCGCGTGCGGGCTGCGCAAGACACGAGCGACGAGCATGCCGGGAAGATCGATGTCGCCGGTGTACTTCGCGCGACCGGTCACGCGCTCGACGGCGTCGATGTTGGGACCGCGCGTACCTACGACGTTCAGCGGTCCGCCTGGGGCAGCGTTCTGTTGAGGCATGGCCGTTGTCCTATGCGCGAAGCAAACGCGAGGCTGCCATGACCGATTCGAGGATCCGCTTGTAGGCGGCGCAGCGACACAAGTTTCCGCTCAGCGCGAGCCGCGCCTGATCCTCGGTCGGATTCGGAGTGCGATCGAGGAACGCCTTCGTGCTCATGATCTGACCCGACGTGCAGAAGCCGCACTGATATCCGCTGTGCTCGACGAACGCCTGCTGGATTGGATGCAGCGTGTCGTCGGTGGCCAGGCCTTCGATCGTCAGCACGTCGCCGGCGGACGCCTCGAGCGCGAGCGTGGTGCAGGAGTACACGTTGCGGCCGTTGAGGATGACGGTGCACGCGCCGCACTGCAGACGATCGCAGCCCATCTTCGTTCCTATGAGCTTGAGATCCTCGCGCAGGAATTGGAGCAGCGTCGTCCGGTTGGCGATCTCCTTTCGGTACGCCTTGCCGTTGACCGTCATCGCAATCATCGAGCGGTGTGGGTCCGGAGTCGTCGCCTCGGGAAGTTGCGCCTCCGCACCGCCTGGAATGAGCGACGCGGAAAGGGCGCCGGTCGCGGCCGCTCCGCCCTTGAGAAACGAGCGCCGCGACGGTGAAAACGCGTCCTCGTGTTTCCGTTCTTTATCCGCCACGAGTGCCTCCCATCGCTTCGGTTGCGGCGGACTCCGGCTGACGCGTGGAGACGCGCCGCCTCAGAAGCTCGCCGCCGCTGCCGCGTACGTTTGGATGAACGTGAGCGCGAGCTGTGGATCGCGCCCGCGCGAGATGCCACACTCGGACGCCACGCCGAAATTGTGGACGAACTTCTGCGCCGCGGCAATTCGCGTTCGGGCGCCCTCCACGCCATCCTGTGCGTGCACCAGACCGAGATACAACTCCGTTCCTTCCCCGAGCTGCAGGTTCGCGAGCGGAGCAAAGAACGCCTCGTCAGTGCGATTCATCGGCACGGGCATGTGGATCCAGGTGATCGGGCGAGGCACGCATCGCGCTATCAGGTTCGCCATCTCCACCATCTTGGTGGCGTCGATCGGCTCGATGAAATGTTTCGCATCGAGATCGCCGTAACACAGGTGGAACCCCAGCTCGACGTCCAACGGCACCGCAGCACCGAGGCGTGCGAAATTGGCAGCGAACACCTGCTCCATGCCTGGGAAGGAGCGTGTCTGCTGCCACCGCCCGTCCCATGCCACCATCTCGAGGCAGACGTCCCATTGGATAGCGAGATCGCGATGCGGGATGGTCGTGCAGATGCGCTCGACCTCGCGCAGCATCGCCCGCTCGTAGGCAGGGAAGATCTGTTGCGCGTCCGGCTGCTGGCAGAACGGCGTGACGACGGCGAATGGCGTGGGCAGCGAGACCTGGAACCGAACGCCCGCTGGAAGCTGACCGGCGTTGCGCGCGACGAGGAAATCTTCGTAGGAGGGACGCGCTTCGCGCCAGTAACCGAGTTCGCCGAAATGCACGTTTTCCGCCGCGACGCCCGGCGCGAGCTTCAGCGGAATCTGCCCCTCGCCAACAGGAACGAGCGAGGGATTCGCACGCAGCACGGGAATTTGCCAGCTAATCCACAAGCGGCGGCCGTGCGGCTCGCCGTCAGGCACGCGCTTCAGATACGGTCCGCAGTGACGGCCGATCGCCGCGAAGACTTCTTCCGGCGTGTCGAGCGCGACGCTGCCGACGAAATGTACGTTGGCCATGACGAATCAGGACTGCTGATTCGAGGTGAGTAGACCGGTGCAGGCGAGCTCCTGCACCTGGCGCGTGATCTCCGCGGTGGCCGCGCGATCGGGTTTGGCCAGCCTCGTCAGCTGGAAACACATGCCGAAGATCGCCATACGGAGCACGTCGGGGCGCATCGTCTTGAAGTAGCCGGCATTCATTCCCTTGGCGTACAGACCTTCGAGTGTCGCGCCAATCTTCTGCTCCAGCCGGCTGATCTCCTTCAGGTGCGCGTCAGTCAGATGCGCCCGCTCCCTGAACCAGACGAGCATGGTCGCGCGGCGATCGAACATCAACGACACGTAGAACTCCACGAGCGCGCGCAGCTGGTCGGGGATCGATCGATCGCTGCTGACGATCTCCTCGATGTGACGCAGGCTGTATTCGAGCGTGTCCAGGAAGATGTCGTAGAGCAACTCCTCTTTGCTGTCGATGTGATGGTAGAAATTCGCCTTGCTGAATTCGAGCGAGTCCGCAATGTGCTGCACGGACATGGCCGCGAATCCCTTCTCTTCCATCAGGCGAACCGCTTCGTCGAAGATTTCGCGTCGCCGCGTGTCGGTGATCGGGGCCTCGGCGCGTCGACGTCCAGCACGACTCGGGCGGAGGGGAGTGCGTGACTCCCGACGAACGGGCATGCGCTGATAGTACACGTGCTTGACACTGACCGTCCAGTCGGTTAGCGTTGACGCGTTGCGCGGGCTGATCGGAAACGGGCGAGATGGGTCGCGGCTGCAAACGTTTGCAGATCGAGTCGCCGTTCGCCAGGGAGTGACGCATGCGTCCACGTCAGGGCCTTCGTAGGTTCGTTGCTGCCGTTGCGACAATCTGTGCGGGGGGGCTCGTGGTTGCGGCGGCGCAGCAGAGGGCGCCGGCATCGACGCCGGCCGCAGACCCGATCGACTACAACTGGGACGTCCGGCCCATCCTGTCGGAGAACTGCTTTCAGTGTCACGGCCCCGACGAGAAGGGACGCCGTGCCGGTCTTCGCCTCGATCAGGCCGACGGCGCGACGCGCGTGCTCAACCAGCAGACGGGCCGTCGCGCGATCGTCCCCGGCAGTCCCGATCAGAGCGAGCTGATTCGTCGCGTGACCAATCCCAACGTGGCCGCGCGCATGCCGCCGGCGCAGACGAACAAGACACTCACACCCGAGAAGATCGAGACGCTGCGTCGCTGGATCGCCGAGGGTGCGCAGTACAAGCCACATTGGTCCTTCATCTCACCCGGCAAGCCCGCTCCGCCGCAGCTCGCCGTGCACGGGCGGCCGCTCACCGACATCGATCGTTTCGTCCTTCGCAAACTACAGAAGGAGGGACTGCAACTCTCGCCGGAAGCGGACAAAGAGACGCTGATCAACCGCGTCACGCTCGTCCTCACGGGTCTTCCGCCGACGCTGGCGGAAGTCGATGCGTTCGTGAAGGACTCCTCGCCGAACGCCTACGAGAAAGTCGTCGATCGTCTACTCGCCTCGTCTGCTTACGGTGAGCACATGGCGGCGTACTGGTCCGACGTCGCGCGCTACTCCGAGAGCGATGGCTTTCTGGACGACTATCACGATCGCCTGTTCTGGCCGTATCGCGACTGGGTAATTGCCGCGTTCAACCGCAACATGCCGTTCGATCAGTTCGGCACGTGGCAGATCGCCGGCGACCTCCTTCCCAGCCACACCGCGGATCAGAAGAAGCAGCAGACGCTCGCGACCGCATTTCTGCGCGTCGGCAAGCGGACGACGGAGAACGGCGCTATCGACGAGGAGTACCGCGTCGAGTACATGGTCGATCGGACCAACACCATCGGCGCTGCGTTTCTCGGGATGACCGTCGGTTGCGCACGCTGCCACGATCACAAGTACGATCCGATCAGTCAGAAGGACTTCTACTCGCTGGCCGGGTTCTTCAACAGCACGGACGAACCCGGCTTCTATGCGCCGGGACGGACAGGAATCACTCCGGGGCCGACGCTGCCGTGGACGGACGCGGCGACCGACGCGAAGATTGCTGCCGCCGAAGCGGTCGTTCGCACGAAGCAATCGGCGTACGACGCCGCGGTTACGGCCGCCAGGCGCGACGCGCGGATCAGGGCGCAAGACCTCGCACGCAATACGGACGCGGCGGCGAGCGCCGTTCGCGAGTCGCTTCGAAAATCGCTCGTCGCGTACTACCCGTTCGAGGAGACCGAGCTCGTACCCGACGACAAGCTGCCGCAGTCCAAGCCGGGGAACCGTCGTCCAGCGCCTCCGCCATTGGCGCCGGAGACACTCGCACGCTTTCCGTTCGGTCCGCCGCCGCCTCCTGTTCCTCAACCGCCGGCGGCCGGTCAGCCGCCGGCACAGTCGCAACCACCCGCACCGACCCAGGGTCCAGGTCCGGCTTCGGCGCAGCAAGGTGGGCGTGGGGCTGGACGTGGTGGCGCCGCCGCTGGAACGCGTCAGCAAGGTCGTCCCGTCGAACTGAAGGATCTCGTTCCCGATCGCGGCGAGCTCACCGGCGAGGAACTGCAACAGGTCGTGCGGCGCGTCCGCACACTGCCGGCCGATTTCGTTCGCGATGCCCTGCGGTTCAGTCCCAGCGGCACGCCTGGTGCCCCGCCGGCGTTGCTCGAGGCGCCGCTGTTGAAGGATGCCGTGAAAGGAAAGGCGCTGTTCTTCGACGACAACAATCGCGGTGTGCTCGGCGACGGCGTCGGCGATTACGAGCGCACGCAGGCGTTCAGCATCGACCTGTGGGTCTGGCCGAATCAGATCTACGAAGACGCGACGATCTTCAACCATCGCGAGGACAACAACACCGGCAACGCCGGCTATCAGCTGCAGTTCGACAAGAACCACCTGCAGTTCGATCTCCAGCACTCGCGCGCCGGCAACATGATTCGCGTCCTCAGCAAGGAGCCGCTGCCGCTCAAGCAGTGGTCGCGCGTCACGGTCACCTACGACGGATCGAGCAAGGCGGCGGGAACGGCGTTGTATGTCAACGGCGCGCGCATCGATGTCGACGTCGTCAGCGACAACCTGACGCGCACGATCCGGCCCAACGGCGGCGGCCTGTTCGGTGGCGAATGGCTCGGCATCCAGTTCGGTCGGCGCTTCCGCTTCACGCCGATGAAGGATGGCGCGATCGACGAGTTCCGCGTCTTCAACCGCGCGCTCGCCCCGGTCGAAGTGAAGTTTCTGGCAGAGGACGCTGGCCGTCCGGCGCCGACCAGCGTGTCCGTCGACGAGCTCGCAGACGTGCTCGTCGCGAACGATTCGCGCGTCACCATGGCTGCCACCGAACTCAGCGCGGCGCGCGAGGAGCACAACAAGATCGTGTCCGTCGTTCCGCAGGTGCCGGTGATGGGCGATACGCTCAAGCCGCGCCCGAGTTATCTGCTCGTACGCGGTGTCTACTCGGATCACGGTGACGAAGTGCAGCCGCGCGGGCTGACTCGGATCTTCCCGTATGACGAGTCGTTGCCGAAGAACCGCGTCGGGCTCGCGAAGTGGCTCTTCGATCCAAAGCATCCGCTGACATCGCGAGTGTTCGTCAATCGCATGTGGCAGCGTGCGTTCGGCCGCGGCCTTGTCGACACCTCCGAGGACTTCGGCGCGCAGGGTTCGATTCCGTCGCACCCGGAGCTGCTGGACTGGCTGGCGGTGACGTTCGTGGAATCCGGATGGGATCTCAAGGCGTTGCAGAAGCGCATCGTGATGTCGGCGACGTTCCGTCAGAGCTCGAACGTCAGCGACGAGCTGCTGAAGAGGGATCCGCGGAATGTCCTGCTCGCACGATTCACGCGCGTGCGTATGCCGGCGGAGATGGTGCGCGACCAGGCACTTGCCGCCAGCGGATTGCTCGTCCGGACCGTCGGCGGGAAGAGCGTGTATCCGTACCAGCCCGATAGCATCTGGGACGGGTTGGCGTCATACACCTATCCCGCCGCAGATGCGGTCCCGGCAGACTCGCACCATCGTCGGACGCTGTATTCGTTCATCAAACGCAACGCGCCGCATCCGCAGATGGCGACGTTCGACATGCCCGATCGCGGGACGAGCGTGGTGCGACGCCAGACGTCGAACACGCCCCTGCAGGCGCTCGCGTTGATGGACGATCCGCAGTACGTCGAAGCGTATCGCGCGCTCGCCGCGAACGTGTTGAAAGCGTCCGCGGATCCTGATGCGCAAGTGACGACCGTTTTCCGGCTGGCTACACGACGCCGTCCGTCGACTGCGGAACTGGCCCGATTGCGGACGTATTACGAGCTGCAGTTGGGGCGCTACGCCAGCGAAGAGAAGGCGGCGGCAGCGCTGCTCGCCAGCGGTGTCACGCCGGTGCCCGTTGCGGTCGACAAGCGCAAGCTCGCGGCACTGACCAATGTCACGGCGGTCATCATGAACACGCCGGACGCGTACACGTTGCGATAAGGGCCGGAACACGCCGGACGCGTACACGTTGCGATAAGGGCCGCCTGAAGGCGGCCCCACGACTGACGGGCCGCCTCAAGGCGGCCCCACGACTGACGGGCCGCCTCAAGGCGGCCCCACGACTGACGGGCCGCCTCAAGGCGGCCCCCACGACTGACGGGCCGCCTGAAGGCGGCCCCACAACCGACGGGCCGCCTGAAAGCGACTCCCACGATTGCGAGGCGCGCAGGCCTGAGATCTCTTGGTCGTAGGGGCCACCTTCAGGTGGCCCGGAGAAGACGATGACTAGCGAACCCACCAACGCCTTCGATCGCGATCGCCGCAAGTTCCTCCTGCAACTCGGAGCAGGACTCGGCTGGCTCACGGCCGCGGAACTGGTCGGGACTCCGGCCTGGGCGCAGGCGCCATCGGGCGACAAGCCCTATAGCCGCGGCGTTCTCACCGCATCGCACTTCAAGCCGACCGCGAAGCGCGTCATCTACCTCCACATGCTCGGCGCGGTTTCGCAGGCCGACACGTTCGACTACAAGCCTGTCCTCGAGAAGATGCACGGACAGGAGCTGCCAGCGTCGGTCCGCGGAAACACCAGGCTGTCGACGATGGTGCAGGGGCAGACGTCGTTTCCGGTGGTCGGCCCGATCGCCAAGTTCAAGGCGGGCGGCAAAAGCGGCGCGATGGTCAGCGACCTGTTGCCCTATACGCGGAACATCGTCGACGACATCACGATCATCCGCACGATGCACACGGAGCACGTCAATCACGACCCGGCGTCGAAGTTCCTGCACACCGGATTTCAGATCGCGGGACGGCCGTCGGGTGGCGCATGGGTCAACTATGCGCTCGGCTCGAACAATCAGGATTTGCCGACGTTCATCGTGATGAGCTCGGGGCAGTCCAATGGCGTGCCGATCGATGCTGCCGCGTGGGGTTCCGGGTTCCTGCCGTCGCACTACCAGGGCGTGCTCTTTCGATCGAGCCAGCAGCCGGTGCCATACATCAGCAATCCCGACGGTGTGACGCAAAAAGATCGGCGCGAGATGCTGGACGCGATTGCCGACGTATCCAACCTGCAGCATCAGATGTCCAACGACCCGGAGATCCCGTCGAAGTTGAGTCAGTACGAGATGTCGTATCGGATGCAGACGTCCGTGCCGGACGTCGCCGACATCTCCGATGAGCCCGATCACGTCCTCGATCTGTACGGCCCTGACGTGCGCAAGCCAGGCACGTTCGCGCGCAATTGTCTGCTGGCGCGGCGCCTCGCCGAACGCGACGTGCGTTACACGATGGTGGTGCAGCTTGGATGGGATCACCACTTCGGGATCCCGCGACTGCTGCCGGCGTCGTGTCTCACCGTCGATCAGCCGTCTGCAGGTCTGGTCACCGACCTGAAGCAGCGGGGGCTCCTCGACGACACGCTCGTGATTTTCGGTACCGAGTTCGGGCGCACGTCGTTCGCGCAGGGCGCGCTGAAGGGCGACTACGGTCGTGATCATCATGGCCCGGCATTCAGCCTGTGGATGGCGGGCGGCGGGATCAAAGGCGGACTGGTCTACGGCGAGACCGACGACTTCAGCTTCAACATCGTCAAGGACGGCGTCCACATCCACGATTTCAACGCCACGATTCTGCGGACGCTTGGCATCGACCACACCAAGCTCACGTATCGCGCGCAGGGACGCGATTTTCGTCTGACCGACGTCGCCGGCAAGGTCGTTACGGATCTTCTGGCCTGACCGCACGCTCGCTTGCGTCGAGAAGCGGCGCGGACTCCACCGTAGGCTTGGCGGACGAACGCTTGCGGTGCAGTGATGCCGATGCGCATGTCGACGTCACGGGTCGGCACTGCCGCAACGACCGCATCGACGCCGCGTTCCTGGCGCGCTCGCTGTCGTCATGTGACCAGACGTGCGACCTCCACTTTTCCTCCGGACACATGTTTCCGCACTGAATCGCTGCGGCGAGTCCCACAGAGCTCGATGTCGCGGCCACGGTACTAGGCGATGCGCCCTTTTGGAAGGATCGCCAGCGCGTTCTCTCGATCGATCCCCCGCAGTTCCGCGGCGGTAAAACCGACGGTCTCCATCGCTCGACCGATTTGCGCCGATGTTCCGAACGGAACGTCGGTGCCGAAGACAATGTGAGAGGTGCCGCCGAGTAACTGTTTGAGACCCTGCATCGCAATTGGATTGGCGGATCCTGCCGTGTCGTAATAGAACCGGCGCACGTGGTACAGGCGTGAATTCATCGGCGGGGTGCCAGCCAATGCCTCCGCGCTGATGTTGCCGACAACACGACCCGCTGCACCAATCAGCGTCCCGCCGGCGTGCGACCAGATGAATTTGATGTTGCCGTAGCGCGTCGCCGCGCTGGGCGCCGGCTCACCGCGGCCGCCGGCTGGCGCAGGTGCGGCGGCGCGTCCGGGCCCAAGCGCGCCTCCGCCACCAAGTCGCGCGCCACCACCCTCCGCGATCATGCTCATGATGCTGCGGGCGGTATCAGTGAACCACTCGAGCGTGGCCGGGCTTGCATTCGCCAGACCGTGACAGCAGGGCGCGTCGATGGGATGCGTGTAGACGATAGCGCCGCGACGATTCAGGTCGTCGAACACCGGCCGCAGCCGATCGTCGCCGAGCCACATGTTGCCGTAGCTGGTGAGCAGACCGACACCGTCGGCCTTCAGCGTGTCGAACGCGTACGCGATCTCTTTCAGGCTGGCGTCGACATCGGGCAACGGAAGCACGGCGAACAGCCCGAACCGGCCTTTGTAGTCCGCGACCATGCGCGCGCCGTACTCGTTCATGTCGCGCGCGAGTGCGATTGCCTCTCGACGCTCTTTCTCGAAGTCGTCACCGAACCACACTCCAGGCGCCGTACACGAGAGGAACGCGGTCTGCGTCCCTCCCGCGTCCATCGTCTCGAGCGCGCGCGCCGGGGTGTACTCCTGAAACGCTTCCCATCCCTGACGTTTCACCTCGGCGCATCGCTTGATCCAGCGGGGCGATCCAAAGTGGTGATGCATGTCGAGGCGTCGAGGAGTTCCGGCCGAGGCCGGCGGGGCCTGAGCGCCGCTGATCGCAGGTGAGAACGCCAGGCCGCCGCCGAGTGCGGCGAGCAGCCGGCGGCGCGAGGGGTTGCTGAGCGAGTCGGTCATGTCGGGGTCCCCACATACACGCCGATCACCTGCGTCGAACAAGCGGCCAGCGCGCACTTCAAACCACAGCCGGACGCGACGGGATGGAACCCGCGTCCCTGCACCGTGGAATAGCATCCGCTGAATCGCGAACCGGCATCGAGCAGGTTTGCTACGCCGACGCGTAAAGGTTTACAGCGCGCGCGAGTCTACGCCTGGATTTCACTCGATGCAAGCAATGCTGGTAGAAAACGTTTGCAACTCCGGATAAGATGCGCGCGCCACCAGCGCCGGTGGTAAGGGGGACAGTCGTGAGCAACCGCCGGGTATTTCTGAAGACACTCGCCGCCACCGGCGCGGCCGCGCTGCTGCCGGACCCGCGGCTGTTCGGACAGAGCGCGATCAAACTCGAGGTCGTCGGCGGCGCCATCGACGTCCACCATCATTTCGTGCCGCCGGGCGGTACCACCAACCGCCCCTGGTCGCCCCAGCTCACGCTCGAGTCGATGGACAAGTTCAACATCGGCGTCGCCATTCTCTCGATGACGCAGAACGGCGATCTGCTCTACAACGGCACCGAGAAAGGACGCAGCGCGGTTCGCGCCGGCAACGACTTCGGCGCCACGCTGATGCACGACCATCCCACGAAGTTCGGCCTGATGGGCGGCCTCCCGTTGCCGGACCTCGAGGGGGCGCTCCGCGAGGTGGAGTATGCGTACGACACGCTGAAGGTGGATGCCATCGGCATCTACACCAACGACAACAAAGGACGCTGGCCCGGCGATCCGTACTTCGAACCGTTGTGGCAGGAGCTCAATCGCCGCAAGGCGATCGTGTACATCCATCCATTGGCGCCGCCGTGCTGCAGCAACCTGAAGTACGGACCGAACGCGTCGATGGTGGAGTACGACTTCGACGTGACGCGCTGCGTGGCGAGCATCATCGTCAATGGCGTGATGTTCCGCTATCCGGAGATCCGCTTCATCACGGTGCATTCGGGCGGTGCGGTGCCGATGCTCGTTGGCCGAATGAAGGATCGGATACCGGCTGGAGCGGAGAAACATCTTCCGAACGGGCTGTACGCGGAAGTCCGCAAGTGGTACTTCGACATCGCGCACGCCAGCTTCCCATGGCCGATGGCGGCGCTGCGCGCGTTCATGCCCGAATCGCAGATTCTGTTCGGGACCGACTATGCGCCCGAGCCGATCGAGTCGACCGTGAACGAACTGCCTGGCTTGAAATTGCCGCGCGCGTTCGAACGGATGATGCTGCGCGGCAACGCCGAACGGCTGTTCCCGCGTTTCAAGCGGACATGACGGCTACTGCAAATGCTGTTTGAGGAACGCGATCGTACGCGTCCATGAATCACTGGTGGCCGCCGGGTTGCCACCCAGATCCTGGAACTCGAGGAATCCGTGGGTCGCGTGCGGATAGACATGCGGCTCGAATGTCTTGCCGAGCCGCTTCATGATGGCGGCCGTCGGGTCGACCGTCGCCGTAATCCTCGCATCGTCTTCGCCGAAGAAACCAATGACCGGCGCCTTGATACGCGCCAGCGCCGCTTCGTCCGGTGCCGTGCCGTAATAGACGACAGCGGCATTCACGTCAGGTACTTCCGTGGCGAAGATCCAGCTGTTAGTGCCCCCCATGCAGAAGCCCAGACTCGCGCTCTTGCCGTTGGCGCGAGCCAGCTTCATTCCGTACTCGCGAACGGCCTTGTAGGCAGCCAGCGTCGCAGGAGGAGTCAGGCGAGCGTTCGCCGCGAACGCTCCGTCCGGCCCTTCAAAGGAATCGTAGTTGCCGCCGCCTGGTCCCATGCCGGTGTGGAGATCCGGCACGAGCGCGATGAATCCGTCGTGCGACAACTGATCGCCGAGCGCGCGCATCCAGTCGTCCATGCCGGGACCGTGCTGCATCACGACGACGATGCCGGCCTTGCCTTGGCCGTCCGGATAGGTGATCCGCGTGTGCATCTTCCCCGAATACGCGCCGGGCGACGGAATATCGACCCACTCACCCTTGATCGATGAATGAAGCACTGTGGCTTTGGCGGTGAAGAGGCCGGCAGGCAGGTTCGGCAGCTTACCGGCGGGATAGCCGCGGCCGCCGCCACCGGCACGTCCTCCGCCTGGCTGGCCACGCTCGCCTTGCTGCGCCGCCAGCAGGGGAGCGGATCCGATGTGGTTCGCGTGGCCGTGCGCCGGCATCGAGACGACACGCGAGACGTCATTACCGGTGAACGCGTTGAGATACGCGATCGTTTCCGACCACGAGCGTGGGGCCGCCGAGCGTGACCCGACAACGGCGCGCACGCGTGGCTCGCGTCCGTCGAGGACGAGTATCGCGCTCCTGCCGTTGGCGGCCGGATGCTCCGTGGCATAACGGCGGACCGACGCGAGAGCATCCTGCCGATCGGCGGTGAGGTCGGGGACAACCGCGATGAACCCTTCCGCGGCGACCTGATCGGCAACGGCGCGCAGCCAGTCGGTCATCGTCTGATCCGTAGCGGTCACGATTACCACGGGAGCCTTGTCGGGGCGATCGGGGTAGTCGATCGCGCTCAGAATCGATCCGGTCGTCGTCGGCACTCGAGCCCAGTCGCCATGTCGGTGAGTGGCATTCAAGAGTCCCTTGGCTTCCGAAGGCACCGGGAAAGACGACCGCGTCGCCACGACGACGTCCGGGACGATTTCGGCGCGCCCGCGCACTCCCGACATCGCCGCTACGATGACGACCACACAACTCCATGCCGCGACAGTTCGTTTCATGAGCGCCTTCTCCGATGCGGTTGAAGAGGCGTGCCTCTCCACCCGTGCACGTTGCGCGATCAAAACGCGTACTTGACTGCGAACTGCCAGATACGTGGCGTGCCCGCGGCGGCGAGAATCCGTCCGAACGTCGCCGGGTTGTTGAGCGTCGCCTGCGGATTGCCGCGATTGAAATGATTGGTCAGATTGATCGCTTCGGCCCGCAGTTCGAGTCGTCGACCCTCGCCGAAGTTGAAGCCGCGCACGAAGGACTGATCCCACTGCCAGAAGCCAGGACCGCGAAGCAGGTTGAACGGCGCATCGCCGAGCGTCCCGGGCGCGGGCTGACTGAACGCCGCGACGTTGTAGTAGTTCGTCAGCGAATCGCGATCGGCATACGGATTGACTCCGGCCACGATATTCGGTCGCTGCGTCGGCGCGTTGTCGGTAAATCCGTTGAATGCCGGATCTCCGCCGGCGACGACGTTGACCGGCCCGCCGCTCCTGATCTGCAGAACGGTCGAGGCCGTCCAGTTCGATCCAAGCGCGCCCAGTACTCCGTGGAAGTCCGGGGTGCGGAACACCGACGTGAGGTTGGCGATGTGCCGCCGGTCCGCCGGACAGGGGCCTTCGTCGAGTGCGATATCCGTTGGTCCATTGTTCTGGAACGGCTGATGGATATGGTTCGCGCCGACGTTCAGCAGGTTGTTGTACGGAACCCCGTCGCACGTCGACAGCGTGTAGTTCGCATTGAAATTGAGGAACCGTCCGAGGTCGAGCCGCGAATTGAGCAGCAGCCCGTTGTAATGCTGATAGCCGACGTCCTCGTACTGGGTGACGTAGCCGAGCGCCACGCCCCGATTCGCGACGTTCAAGGCGCGTCGCTGATCGCGATTGGTCGCGACGGTGCAGACCGGATAGAAGCGGTCGCCGCTGATCGTGGCGTCGTACAACGTGCATGGCCCGAAGCCCAGATTGAGCGCCGGGTTCTGCTCTTCCGCCTGGATCTGATGCGTGATCTTCGAGCCGATGTAGGCCGCCGACGCGAACCACCGGCTCGTAATCTGCCGCTGGATGCTGGCGTCCCACGAATACTGCGTCGTCGGGTCGAGGTCCGACGGCAGCGGCAGGAACGAGCTGTATAACGGAAACGCCGGGTTGCTCGGATCGTAGCGATAGGGGAACGGGTTGCCGCCCGGATAGCTGGCCCACGGGTTGTCGAAGCTGGCTCCCGGAGGCAGGTTGACCGTCAGCCGGAAGGGCGCCACAGACGACGTGTTCAGGTGCAGCTGCTGCGCGATGTAGTCGTGGCCCATCCCCGCACCGGCGCGAATGGCGGTGCTGCCGTCACCCGTCAGGTCCCATGCCAGACCGACGCGCGGATCCCATTCGTTGAAGTGCGACTTCACGCCCGACTTGCCTTCGAAGCCCGGGTCGCCCGGATAACTGAAACCAGGGGGCGCGGTCTTGACCACCGTGCTGCGGATCCCCTTGTTGAACGCGTCAAGACTGAAGTTGTAGACGTCCCCCTCGTAGAAGTTCATCGGCAGGAACGGATTCCACACGACGCCGTAGTTGAGCGTGACCCGATTCAGCTTCCAGGCGTCCTGAATATACGCGCCCGCGATCGGCTGCGTGACCCTGACCGGATTCTCGCTGGCCTGGCGGTGTTGTGCGATCCGACCGGCAAAGAAATCGGCCATCGCGTTGGTAGTGAACTGGCCGGTGAACGTATAGCTGCCGACCGACCACGCGTTGGCGACCGAGTCCGATTTCGTCCACAGGTAGTGACCGCCGACGCCGAACTGGTGTGACCCCTTCACCCAGGTGAAGTCGTTGCTGGCACCGCGGTTCTGGATCTTCGTGTAGAGATTCGACGAAAACGAGCCGTTGCCGACGTTGAATCCGTTGTTGATGATGAGCCGCATGTATCCGGGCACGTACGTGTAGGCATTGATGCCGACGTCCTGCGGGCTGAAGAACTGCGGCCCTGGCTTGTTCGCATACACGTCGTTGCCGAGCACGCGGAAATTGTTGACCATCGTCGAGGTGACGACCCACGTGTGACCGGCGGTGATGTTATGCGCCCGATCGTCGGAGCCAGGTGCGTTGGTGGCCAGGAGGTTGTTTCCCGCGGCCTCGAATGGAATCGTGCGATCGTCGGTCGTCAACATGTAGCGCACGATGAACGAGTGCTTCTGGCTCGCCTGATAGTCGAGTCGCACGGGAATCTGCGCTTCGTTTTGATGGACCGGAGTGCCCCAGAAAACCTTGCCGCACTGGTCGATCGGTGTCGGCAGCTTGCGTGAGATGTTCAATGCAGCCGGACTGATGAGACTCGGATCGATCCGGTTGTTGACGAATGGCGCACCCAGCGTGAGCTGCCGGCCGTTGTTGCACGCGGGCGACGCAAAGGTCGTGAAGTCTCCTCCTAGCATCGCCGCCGTCGGCACGAACGCAGTCTGGTCGAGCGGATTCTGACGCGTCGTCGTGGTCTGCAGCCCGGCAAAGATGAACACTCTGTCTTTGCGGATCGGACCGCCGAACGTGCCGCCGAACTGATTGCGTTTCAGGCCGTCCTTGCGGCCGGAGATGAAATCCGCTTCGTTGAAGCGGCTGTCGCGAACGAACTCGAACACGTCGCCGTGGACGACGTTGGTTCCCGATTTCGTGACGGCGTTCACCGATGCACCGGCGCGGATGTTTCCCGCCGCTTCCTGCGCGCCCGTGACGATGCGGAACTCCTGCAGCGCGTCGGGGAACGGCAGGTGCATGCCTGTCCCATCGAAGTTGTTCAGGTGCGGCGCGCCATCGAGCGAGTACGACACCCCGAAGTCATTGCCGCCGGCGACGGAAATGCGGACCCCCGTGTTCATCGTGTAACCAGGGGACGTGCCGGTCTGCACAGCCACACCCGACAGGGTAATCAGCTGGGTGACTTGCCGCGCGTTGAGCGGGAGCTCGACGATGCGTTGACTCTCGACGACCGTCCCCACGCCGGTCGTGCGGGTATCCACCAGCGGAGTGACGCCGGTGACCTGTACCTGTTCGGCGATCTGGCCCACGGTGAGCACCGGATTGACCACGGGGCTGCTGTTGACCTGCAGGACGATGCCGGTCTGCGCGAACGTGCGGAAACCACTCAGCGTAGCCTCGAGACGATAGGGCCCAAGCGGGAGGTTCGGCAACGCGTACGAGCCGGTCTCGTTCGAGACGGTGGTGCGGACGAGAGCGGTGTCGGTTTGCGTGGCGGTGACGGTGACGCCGGGCAGCACGGCGCCGCTCTCATCGCGGACGGTGCCGGTGATGCTGGCGGTCGCCTGGGCCCACGCGGATGTGCAGCCGAGGATCACCACGAAAGCGGCCAGCGACAAACAACGCGCGGTGCGGTACATGTTCCGAGCCTCCTCTCTGCCTGAGGGGATCAGCCCTCGGGGTGCGGGCGGGCCGCCAACGGCCCTGGCGCACGGACATCTGAAAACGTTTGCAGTGAAGGCGGATTCTACAGCGGTCGTCAAGAGTCCGCAACCGTTTGCATTGAACACCGGTCAAAATGGGCCGATTGGCCCGCGGTCCGAAGAGGAACGGGTGATTTTCCGGATAGAACGCGTGGCGATGCCCCGCTGGGGAGATGTAATCGTTTGATCAGATGGGTGACGATTCCGGCCCCGGACGAGTGTGGTTCGCAGCCCCGGTGGTTGCGCACCGACGTTGCGCGCACGTATGGTGCTGTTGAGTAATCGTTTTCAATACGTGTTATGCGTCAACGAGAATTCCCGATGACGAACCGCCGGATGGAACCGCACGTCGTGCGCGGCGCGTGAGAGTGACAGGGAACTCGATAGACGCGAAGGCCGGCGGGGTGACCCCGCTACAGGATCAGCTGCGAAATGGCTCGCGGCCGATCCCCTGCACCGGGATCTGTTGCGAGCGAAGAACCTCGTGTTGCAGCGCGTACATCGACGCCGCGGCCCGATCGATGGCGCGGATGAAGGCAATCGATCCCTGTAGAATGGGCTTGAGCCGTTCGCGATCCTGGATGCGCGCGGGCGGGTACTCGTGCTCGACGACGAGGTGTGTGTGCGAGGCGTCGAGCGGCAGGAGCTCGCGCGCGGCAAGCTGATGATCGAGCCAATCGACGGTTCGGTTCTGAAGATACGCAAGAGGGTCGTGCCGGGCGGTTCCCGGCAGCTCGTGCTCGCACAGCACCACTTGCTTTTTCCACGCGTTCGCGTGATCCGCCGCAGCTGATGATGGCACTCCGCCGATCCAGTCACCGCGCTGGATCGTCTGGCCGCCATACCCCCACGCTGCCACGCCGCGTGCGTCGATGACTTGCCCCTTGACGTGGAAGCCCCCGATCAGGAAGGCATAACCCTCGTCCTTCAAGTACTGAAAGATCGAGCGCGAGTCCTGCCCCATCAGAATCGCATGCGACGGATCGTAGTGGATGCGCAACTGGTCGCCGACGCCGCGCTTCTCGCAGATACGGTGCAGCGCGATCCATGTCGCCGCCGTGTAGCCGATGTTGTTGTGCCAGTTGTCGCCGATCGTCCAGCCCGGCATCGGGCATTGTTCGACCCGGAACACGAGACCCCGGTCTCGTGCCGCCGTCAGCAGCGGGATGAACTGCTCTTCGAAGTCGACCAGGTTCTCGTCCATCGTGTGTTGCTGATTCCGGCCAATGAAGCCGCACACGGCGTCGACACCCAGCAGAGCAGCCGCGTCGTAGAGGCGCATGAGAAACTCGTGCTTCTTTCTGCGCAGTACCGGATCGTGGTGGAGGAGATTGTCGAAGTACGCGAAGTCGGATATCCCGACGCCGCTGGCGCGAACGGCGGCCTCGACGCGGCGGGCACGCGTCGCGTCGAACGGCTGGCGCAGGTCGAGCGTGTTCGCGACCGGATCGAGCATCGCCTCCGGGGGCACATCGGCTTCGCTGGCATGCAGCGCCGCCGAGACCTGGATGCAGTCGACGCCGACCTCGCGTCCGAAGGCGAGCCAGTCCTCGACCGCACGATCTGGATCGATGTCGCGTGTGGCTCGCGGCGTCAACTCCTGCAGCGCGGCCGTGAGCAGACCGACCTTCATGACCCTCGGTTCGAACGGCGTCGCCATCGTCACCTCAGTACGGGACGGCGGTCCACACGCCGCCGCCACGCGCGCTTGCGAGTATGGCCTCGACAATGCAGTTTGCGCGGTAGCCGTCCAGGAAACTCGCAAACGCGGGACCGGGGGGAGCGCTTCGATCCGACGCGATGTAGCCGTAGATGTCGCGCATCACGTTGCAGAACGCGTCGGCCCACGCCTCCTGGTGGCCACCGGGAAGATGCGCGTAGCGGCGTACCGGATCCGGCAGCAGCGACGGATCCTTCTGCAGGATTTCGTTCGCACGCTCGCGGTGCCCGATCCACAGCTCGTTCTGCTGCTCCTGCCGCCACCGCAGCGCCGCGTTCGCGCCGCAGACCTCGAGCGAGAGATCGTTCTTGTGACCGGGGCACACCTGACCGACTGAGAAGCTCCCCTTCGCACCATTGCTGAATCTGACCAGTACCGATGCGAGATCTTCGACCTGAATATCGACAGTCGTGCCCGTCTCCGATTCGTGCCCGGTTTCGAACGCCACTCGCGACCCGCGCGGTTTCACACGGCGCGGAACCACTGTCGTGATATCAGCCAGGACCTGCGTGATCGTGAGACCGCTGATGTGCTGCGCGAGATCGCACCAGTGCGATCCGATATCGCCGACGGCAGATGTTCCGCCCGCCTTGTCCGCGTCGAGCCGCCATGAGTAGTCGGTCGCGTGGAGGAGGAAGTCCTGCAGGTAGTATCCGTGCAGAAATGTCGGCGTGCCGATCTCACCGCCGGCAACGGCAAGCCTCGCATGTTGGACCAGCGGATTGCCGCGATAGTTGAATGTCACAGCACCGACGAGCCCCGACTGCTGCTGCTGGTCGACGAGCCGTCTGGCTTCCGCCGCTGACGCGGCAAGCGGCTTGTCGGAGACGACGTGTTTTCCCGTGGCGAGCGCCGCTGACGAAATCTCGTAATGGAGGTGATTCGGCGTCGCCACGTGCACCACATCGACGTCCGGATCGTCGAGCAGCGCCTGGTAGCTGCCGTACCCTGTGCGGGCCCCGACGAGGCGTGCCTTCTGTTGGCCCGACTCCTCGCTGCTGCCAGCCACGGCGACGATGTCGACATAGCCGAGACGTCTGACGGCATCGACGTGGTGCGGTCCGACGAAGCCCGCGCCGACAATGCCCATCCCGATCCGTTTCATAGCAGCTGCTCCATCCCGTTGGATCAGCGAACGCCGAGCAGAATGTCGACCGTGAGCTGATCGAGACGCTCGTAGGCAAGGCCGGCGGCGCTGAGCGCCTTGCGGTCGAATGGATGGCCGAGGAGAGTCTCTCGGCTGCCTGGTGAGTAGACGTTCACACCAGGCAGGCCACCGTCGGCCGCGCTCGCCTGACGGAGTGCCTGGATCTCTGGATCGGAATTCCAGCGTGCCGCGCGCTCTTTCAGCACGAGATACGTCCGCATGCAGCCGCGCGCGAAGTCGCGGACACCGTCGTAACTCTCGGTCCGATAGGCATGGGCGTCGAAGTGCCGGGGACCATCGTACTCGACGTCCTCGAGGAACTTGACGAGCCAGAAGGCCGCTTTCGGGTTGGCGGAGCCGAAGCGAAAATCCTGATCGTAGCGGCCGGGGACCTGGTCGTTCAGGTCGATGTGGAACAACTTGCCCGCGTCCCACGCTTGCGCCACGGCATGAACGACATTGAGGCCGGCCATCTGCTCGTGCGCCACCTCAGGGTTCACACCGACCATGTCGGGATGATCGAGCGTCGTAATAAACCCGAGATAGGCGCCCGTGGTCGCCATATAGATGTCCCCCCGCGGCTCGTTCGGTTTGGCTTCGAGCGCGAAGCGGAAGCCGTAGCCCTGATCGATCGAGTACTCACAGAGGTAGTTCACCGCCTCGCGGAGCCGCGCGATCGCCTCGTCGGGACGCCGGCACGCGTCGGTCTCCGTGCCCTCACGACCGCCCCACAACACGAAGATCCGAGCGCCAAGCTCCGCGCCGAGATCCATCGCGCGCATGGTCTTCTGAACCGCGTATGCCCGGACGCGGCGATCGTTTGCGGTGAACGCGCCGTCGCGAAAGACAGGGTCGGAGAAGAGATTCACCGTCGCCATCGGCACGACGAGGCCATGCTGCTGACACGCACAGCGGAACTCGCGCACGATGCGATCGCGTTCCGCAGCCGTCGCGTCGATCGGCACGAGATCGTTGTCATGCAGGTTGACCCCCCACGCACCGACTTCCGCCAGCAGCGCGACGGCGTCGGCCGGCGGCAGCGGCGAACGAACCGGTTCGCCGAACGGGTCGCCGCCGCGATGGCCGACGGTCCACAGGCCAAAGGAGAACTTGTGCTCGGGACGCGGGGTGAATTGATCGGACATGTGAGGGACGGACGCGCTTGCCACCGCCCGGTCCGTGCGATAGGCTTGGGCGCCGAATTGGAACCGGTTCCAGGTTCCGGCTACTTTATCCGAGACGGCCGCATCGCACAACCGAGGAGTGTTCCCCCTGATGCGCTTCACCGGAACGTCGATCGCGTCACTGCGCGTGGCGCTCGCCATCGCGGCGTGCGTGGCTGCGCCCCTGAACGCGAACCTGCGCGCATCGGCTGGCCAGAACGGTCGCGCGACCGGCGCTCGCCAAAGCGGCGCCGGGCAGGAGCGCGGACCGGAAGCGAGCCCCGCATCGCAACCGCCACCGGCGACGGTGACGCCGCAGACCTATTCCGCCGAGCAGGTGACGACCGGGCAGGCGCGTTTCGTGTCCCAGTGCGGTTTTTGTCACGGGCGCGATGCCGCTGGTGGTGAAAGCGGCCCTGACCTTACGCGTTCGGCACTCGTGGCCGCCGATACGCGTGGCGACACGATCGGACCCGTGGTCCGCGGCGGCCGAATGGAGAAGGGGATGCCCGCCTTCGCGTTGAGCGCCGCCGATCTTGCCGCGATCGTTGCGTTCATCCACGATGCCACAGCCAAAGCCGCGTCACTGAGCGGCGGCCGCCGCACGGTGGACGTCGACGATCTCCGGACCGGTGACGCAAGCGCAGGTGAACGCTATTTCAAAGGGGCGGGCGAGTGCGTGCGATGTCATGCCATCAGCGGCGAGTTCGCCACCATTGGGGCGCGGCATCAAGGATTGGATCTCCTGCGACGCATGCTCTATCCAGGATCTGGCCGCGGCGCGGGGGCGGCGCCGACGGTGCCGACAGTGACCGTGCGGACACGCGCCGGCGAAACCATCACCGGCACGCAGACCTACCTGGATGAATTCTCGATTTCGATTACCGATGCCAACGGGTGGGTGCGCTCGTTCGCGCTCTCGAACGTCACGGTCACTGGCGATGACCCGTTGCGCGCCCACGCTGCGCAGCTGGCGAAGTACACCGACGATGACATGCACAACGTGCTCGCGTACCTGCATACACTTCGCTGACCGAGGGCGCCCATGACGAGATCAGTCGTTGACCGCGTGCCCGTGATCGTCGGCATCGTGACGGTTCTCGTGCGAGGTGCCGCCGTTGCGCAGTCGGTCGATCCGGCGACCCTGCTGAATCCTCCGAAAGACAGCTGGCTCACCTATCACGGCGACTATTCGGGAAAGCGACACTCGCTGCTCACGGCGATCACGCCCGAGAACGTCCATCAACTGACGTTGGCGTGGGCCTTTCAAACGAACCAGAATCAGTCAATCAAGGCGACGCCAATCCTGGCCAACGGCGTGATGTTCATCACGACGCCGGACAATGTCTGGGCATTCGACGTTCGCGCGACACGTCAACTCTGGCGTTACACGTACAAGGAGAATCAGGCGTTTCACATCGGCCAACGTGGTGTGGCGGTGTCGAAGGACCTGGTGTATCTGACGACGCCGGATGCGCACCTGCTCGCGCTCGATGCGCGCACGGGAACGGTGAAGTGGGACGCGACGATTGCCGATTCCCGACGCGGCTACTGGTCGACCAATGCGCCGCTCCTCATCCGCAACCATCTCATCGTCGGTGTGTCGGGCGACTTCGACAATCTTCCCGGCATTCTGAAGTCCTTCGATGCCGACACCGGCCGGCTGGAATGGACCTTCAACAGCACGTTGCCGGCGACCGATCCGGCGGCGTTCAGTGGCGGCGCGACCGGCGGTCAGATGTGGATGACCGGCACCTACGATCCGGATCTCAATCTGTTGTACGTCGGCACGGGCAATCCGACGCCGGTGCTGAACGGCGACGCGCGGCCCGGCAACAACCCGTGGAGCTGCGCCATCCTTGCGATCAATCCCGATACCGGAAAGCTGACCTGGGGCTTTCAGGCGTCGCCCCACGACACGCACGATTGGGACGCCGCTGAAGTTCCGGTGCTCGTCGACGGGACATTCGAGGGCACTCCGCGCAGGATGCTGTTGCAGGCGTCGCGAAACGGGTACTTCTTCGTCCTCGATCGCACCAATGGCAAGAGCCTCGTCACCAAACCCTTTGCCGCTGTGAACTGGGCGCGCGGCATCGACAACGAGGGCCGCCCCGTGCCGAACCCCGACAAGGAACCGAAGCGGAATGGACGTCTGGTTGCGCCGAACGAAGATGGAGGGACGAACTATCGATCGCCGAGTTTCGATCCGCAGCGCGGCCTGCTCGTCGTCAGCGCCGTGGATGCGTATGGCGTCTATTTCTGGAAACCGGAGCACGGCGAGTACGGCTGGGCGGGTGCCAACTCCAACGTCTACGCGCGCTCGGCGGTACGAGCCATCGACTATCAGACGGGGACGATTCGCTGGAGCCACGACATTGGCGAGGGGTCCGGTACCGCCGGAGTGTTGACCACGGCGACCGGCGTCACCTTTACTGGCGACACCAAAGCGAATCTGCTGGCACTGCGCACGAGCGATGGCGCCACATTGTGGCATTCGGCTATCGGTCGGATGGGGAATTCGCCGGTGATGTACGAGTTGGACGGACGGCAATACCTCGTGGTCGCCGGCGGCACAGCGCTCTACGCATTCGCGCTTCCCGAGGCGCCAGGCTCGATCAATGCGTCTCGCTGACGTCGCGCCTTCTCGCGCGACCAAGGGCGCGTCCAACGCTCGCGGTAGATCGAGCACGTGAAGCCACCGCCGCGTCACGGGTCGTCGCTCAAGAAGCCCACCATCCGCGTTGTCGCTGCCAAAGCCGGCGTCGCTGTCAGCACTGTCTCCCGATATTTGAACGACGACTCGGTCAGCCCTCGAATGAAGGCACGTCTGTCGCGGGTCATCGCATCGCTCGGCTACAAACCCTCACGAATGGCCCGCAATCTGAGTCTCGGCCTGAAAGGGTGCATCGGTGTCGTGGTCGATTCGATCCAGGACCCGTGGTTCACGCAGCTGCTCACCGGCATGGAGGAGGAACTGCAGTCCCGCGATACGAGCCTGATGCTTCTGAGCCTCGAGTTACGGGACAAGTACGATCCGACGATTGCATTCGAATGGATTGACGAGCGTCGAGTCGACGGGCTGATCATCGCGAAATGTCACCGCCGCGACAAGACGCTCGTTGACAGCGCGATCGCCGCGCAGGTGCCGATCGTCGCCGTCGCTCCCGACGAAACGCTGGCGGACGTCTCGGTCGTACGGGCTGACAACATTGCCGCGGGGCGCACGCTCGGGGCCCACCTCGCCGAGCTCGGGCACTCACGCGTCGCGTTCGCGGGTGGTCCGCGCGCATCGGTCGAATCCCGACATCGATTGCAGGGTCTGCGCGAAGAGCTCGCCCGGCGAGGCGTGCAGGTGCGCGACGAGGACGTGTGTTTCTGTTCCAGCTACGAGGCCGAGGAAGGCGCAGCGTTCGCGCGCGCCTTCCTTCGTGAAAGAACTCGCCCGACAGCCGTCGTGCTCGGCAACGATGCGCTGGCCATCGGCTTCATCCGGGCGGCGCAGCAGCGTGGGGCGCGCGTCCCTCACGATTTCTCGGTTGCCGGATTCGACGGCATTCCGGAAGGCGCTCGATCCTGGCCCGGCCTGACGACGATGGCGCAGCCGATGGAGGAGATGGGGCGCGAGGCATGCCGGCGGCTGTTTACGGCGATTGCGTCCGCCGATGAGCGGACGATCGTCCAGCACAAGATGACCCTGGTTGTCCGCGAGAGCACGGCGCCGCCGCGGACACTGTTCCCCCAATAATTTCTGACACCTGTGTGGTGCGCTGGCGCTGCACAACTGTCGGCACAGCCGTGGCCGAAAGGACGACGACGCTTTTAGGCGGCGCCGGTCTGCGCGGCGTGCCTTTTCGCGGGAAACACCGCACGCGCCGAGCGGACGAAGTCGCGGACGACGCGTGAGGTATTTCCCCGTCTCCATGCGATGCGTACGTCGAGGCGTGCGTTTGGCTCGCACAGCGTGACCACCGCGACACCGCTGGCGCGGTGCGTCTGTGTGAAAGGGCTCGCGATGCCCAGGTAATACCCGTCACCCGAAGCGACGAGCATCATGGCGGCTTGTGCGTAGGGTGGCGGCTGACCGTGCAGGGTGTCGGGGTGAAGGCCCGCCGCGTCGAACAAGGCCAGCGTCTTGTCGTAGACACCTGGCCCGAGACTTCGGTCGTACATCAACAGCGGCCGTGACGCCAGTTCGGCCAGCGTCACCGAAGGACGGCCCGCCAGCGGATCGCTGTCCGCAATCAACGCCACGAACTCCTCCTCGAACAGCGGCTCCGACTCGTACAGCTTTTCGTCAACAGGACGCCGCACGACGGCGATGTCGATCCGCCGCTCCTGCGTGCTGCTGCGTTCCGTGCACAGGTCCTCGGCGGCGATGCGTACATCCGGATGTCGCTTCGCATGGTGTGATCGAATTCGCTCGACGGCTTCCCACAAGCCCCATCCGATTCCGATGCGGAGAGGTCGAGCCCGCGTGCTCACCGATTTCGTGCACTCTTCGAACTCGCGGAATGCCGTCAGCGCCGCGCGCGCGCGATCCAGTAACAGCATGCCGTCGGCCGTCAGCTCGATCCCCTCGCGCCGTCGAACGAAGAGCGTGGTGCCCAGCTCGCGCTCGAGCTGACGCACCTGTTTGCTCAAAGGCGGCTGCGACAGATGAAGTCGCGTCGCCGCCTTGGTGAAGGCGCCCTCTTCGGCGACAGCGACAAACGCACGCAGATGCCGCAAGTCCATCGGCGAATTGTAAGAGTAATTGTTTGTCAGCTGGTCATTCCAATTTGGAAAGCGTGATTTCTCTCTCGGTATCGCAGATATGCCGAGCGGGAAATGTCGTGTGGCGCAAAAAGAATTGGACGGGTCATCACAGTGTTCGGCACGATCGGCGCGCTCATCCGAACAACATTCAGAAGGAGCGTGCATGCCGAGTCGGCGCGAATTCATACAAGCCGGACTTGCCGCGTCGGTCGTTCCAGTCGCGTTTCCCGTTGCCGAGTCCGCGCGTGTGGCGTCCGTACCACACATCGCGGCGTTCTCCGCACATCGATTGACCCACGTCGTGTGCGACGTCCGCTTCGGCTGCAGTCGAGCGGTTGCGATCGAAGCGGCGCGTCTCGGTCTTCGCGTGGTGTCGATCGACGGCGACATCTCGGACTTCTGGTTCAACGATCTCGCGCCGGTCTGGAGGACCTCGCCGCACGCCATCGCCGGCCTCACCGCGCACGGTCCGCTGTTCTGCCTCGAACGCTTCGGGTGGGACCACGGCGTGCGTGTGGTCTTTCGCGGGGAGCATCGCTTCGAAGGCGGTCGCCACGTCGAGCATTCGCTGTCCGGGCCGTTTCGCACGATCGCTGCGGCGCATGGGACGCTCGTCGCCGAGGATTGGCCAACCCACCTCACACGCCTCTTGAACTCCTGCGCGGTCACGCACGACACGGCGTCGACGACCGTCCGCGGCGCCGTCGAAGGTGAACGGGAGCGCGATAGCGCCGACGCGCTCGTCACGCTCTTCTCGTGGGTGATCGCGCCGAAGCACGCGGAACCGGCCGCGGCGAGGAGAGCCTGACGTGGCTGTCCCGCCTGGCGTCAGCACTCGAGACTGGGAAACCGCGCTGCGGCAGTTCAGACAAGCCGTGGGCGAGTCGTGGGTATTCACCAGTGAGGACGACATCGCCTTGTATCGCGATGCCTACTCACCGCTATGGGGCGAACCGGAAGAACGACTCGTGTCTGCCGCAGTCGCGCCCGAGACGACGGAGCAGGTCTCCGTCGTCGTCCGGACGGCGAATCAGTTCCGCGTTCCGGTCTTTCCAATCTCCACCGGAAAGAACCTTGGCTACGGAGGCTCGGCACCAAACCTCTCCGGCAGCGTCGTCATCGATCTGAAGCGCATGAACCGGGTCGTCGAAGTCGACGACAAACGCCACTTCGCGATCGTCGAACCTGGTGTCGCGTACTTCGATCTGTATCGCCACATACAGGAACGTCGACTGAACGTGTGGATTGACTGTCCCGATCCCGGGTGGGGCAGTCCGGTCGGCAACTCGCTCGATCATGGCGTCGGCTACACCTTCGGCGCGTACCGCGATCACTTTCACTCGCACTGCGGACTGGAAGCCGTTCTGCCGAACGGCGACATCGTGCGCACGGGTATGGGCGCACTGCCCGGTGCGAAAACGTGGGCCGAATACCGCTACGGTTTCGGGCCAACGGTCGATGGTCTCTTCGCACAGGGCAACCTGGGGATCGTCACGAAGATGGGATTCCATCTTCTTCCCGCGCCCGAGGCCTATCAGACCAGCATCGTTACGGTGCCGCGCCGGCGCGACATCGTGCCGCTGGTCGATCTGGTCAACGAGCTGGAGCACCAGGCGCTCGTCGGCATGCCCGAGTACTTCAGTCCACTCGGTGGATTCGGTCGACCGGGGCCTCCGCCACAGGAGCTCGTCGCGTTGATGCAGCGACCTGGTGGACCCACCGACGAGGAGTTCGATCGGTACGCACAGCAGCGCAACGCCGGAGCCTGGAGTTGTCGTCTGCAGTTCTACGGCTCGCCGAAGGTCGTCGCCGCTCACCTCGAGCACGCGAAAGATCGCTTTGCGGCCGTTGTCGCGGGAAGCACATTCCAGGACGGCGAGCTCCTTCGCTTCCCGCTCAACGCGGAGCAGCTGGATCGCGTCCACAAGGTCGCCGTCGGCATTCCCAACATGTCGATCTTTTCGATCGGCGCGAGAACGGAGTTGAACCCGTCTCCGTCGGACGGGCATCTCTGGTTCTCACCAATCATCCCGAAGAGTGGCGAGGCGGTGCTCGAGGCACAGCGGGTGTTCATGGACGCATTCGCGAAACTCGGCATGCCGTCGATGGTGTCGCCGTTCACGATGCCGGCGACATGGATGCACCGCGCATTCATCTTCATCATGGCGTTCCCCATCTCGCGCAGCAACGTCGCGCAGAACCAGCGCACACGCGCGGTCTTCCGCGAGCTGGTGAAGGTCGCTGCTGAACACGGCTGGGGCGAGTACCGCACGGCACCCGTGTTCCAAGACGAGGTGATGGCGGCGTACTCGTTCAATAACCACTCGCTGTTGCGCCTGCACGAAGCGATCAAAGACGCCGTGGATCCGAACGGCATCGTTGCCGCCGGCCGCAGCGGCATCTGGCCGCGACACCTGCGGAGGACGCGCGCATGAAGCTGGGTGGTGGGTGGTGGATGGTGGGTGGTGGGTCGTCGTTGGCGAGCCTTGTGGCCGCCGTCTGGGTGGCCGTCGCGGGCGTGCCCGCCCATGTCGTGGCCGCGTCCGCCAGGCAAGCCGACGCCACCGTGCAGAAGGGCAACGAGGCGTACCAGTACTGGTGCGCGACCTGTCACGGCCGCGGGCCCGGGCATCCAGGCACGGTTGCGCTCACAGCGAAATACAGGGGCGCGCTCCCCGGTGTGCTCGAAGAGCGCACGGACCTGACACCGCAAACGGTGCGATTCGCGGTCAGACGAGGCACGTCCATCATGCCGTTCTTCAGGAAGACGGAAGTATCGGACGCCGATCTCGATGCGATCGCGCAGTACCTCACGAGGCGCGCAGCAGCTCCGCGTGCCGGTCGATGAATCGGCCGTAACCGACAGATCGCGAGCAGGAGAAGAATCTATGTGTCGGATTGCCCGTGTCGCGTGTATTTCCCTCGTTGGACTCCTTCTGGCGTCCGCGGCATTCGCGCAAGGAACATTGACCGGCCTCGTGCGCGATTCGAGCGGCGCCGTCCTGCCCGGTGTGACGGTGGAAGCCGCCAGTCCGGCTCTCATCGAGAAGACTCGCACCACGGTCACCGACACGAGCGGCCAGTACCGCATCGTCGATCTCCGGGGCGGCACGTACACCGTGACCTTCACGCTGCCGGGATTCTCGACCGTTCGCCGCGAGGACGTGCAGTTGAGTGGTGAAAGCATTGTGACAGTGAATGCCGACCTGCGCGTCGGACAACTGACTGAAACGGTCACGGTGTCGGGTGACGCGCCGACCGTGGATGTGCAGAGTGCGACCCGCCAGCAGGTGATCGGCAAAGACCTGATCGAGAATCTGCCGACCAGCCGTAACTATGCGAGCTTCGGCTACCTGCTGCCCGGCGTGAACACTTCGGCGCGCGACCCGGGCGGTGCGGCCGGCGACACGATGGCGCAGTTGACGATTCACGGCAGCCGGCCAGGCGACCAGCGAGTCATGCAGAACGGCGTGAACACGATGACCCTGCAGGTCAATGGGGATCGCGGCATCGCGGTCCCCAATCCCGGTATGGCGTCAGAAGTCACCGTCGATACCTCCGGCCTCTCCGCAGAACAAGGGCAGGGCGGCATCCGCATCAACTACATCCCGCGCGATGGCGGCAACACCTTCAGTGGCTCGACGTTCTTTACGTTCGCGAACAACGACCTGCAGAGTAACAATCTGACTGATGACCTGAGGGCCCGTGGTCTGCCGACGCCGAACGCCATCAAGACGATCTACGACGTCAATCCGGGCTTCGGCGGCCCGCTGAGCAAAGATCGCGTCTGGTTCTGGGTGACCGCGCGTGTTAATCGGGCGGATCAATATCCGGGCGGCGCCTTCGTCAATGTCAATGGATACAATCCCAACAACTACGCCGTCGCCTACGACACGGCCCAGCCAGCCTACTCGCGGGCGCTGTGGAGGGACGGTCAGATCAGAGTCACGACGCAGGTGAGCCCGAAGAACAAGGTCGCGTTCACCTGGGACCAACAGACGCGGTGCAGTTGCGTGGCCGGGCCCGGTACGCCATCTGCCGGAGTGCTCTCTGCCACTGTGACGCCGGAGGCAGCCACGAACTTCCGTTCACCGACACAGCGTCTCCTGCACGGCGAGTGGTCGTCGCCGGCGAGCAACCGCATCCTGCTCGAGGCTGCCGGCGTGTATCGGGTCGAGCGGTGGGGCAACATGCCGCCCAACGCGGCCTGGTCGCCGGAGTTCATCACCCCGGCGCAGCAGGCGGTGCTCGAGTCCGGGGCGCTGATTCCAGTGCTCGATCTGTCGAACGGCCGCTTCTCGCACGGCAACTTCGTCGGCTACAACAACAACTGGGTCGCCAATTCGTTCCTCCGCGCGACGCTGTCGTACGTCACCGGCAGACATCAGTTCAAGACCGGATTCTCCGACTCGTTCGGCCATCTCGAATCGACCGCCTACGATTTCTCGCCGTATGCGTTCTTCATCAACATTCCCGGCGCGCCACCGTTCGTGCGCGTGATCAACGAGAAAGTGTCGCCGCTCTTCGCGCGGTCGAACCAGGATTACGACCTCGGACTCTTCGCGCAGGATCGCTGGACGATGGCACGCGCGACCGTGAACCTGGGTGTGCGGTATGACGGCTTCAAGGGCACCGCACCGGCGCAAACCATCGTCGGCCGTACGCTGCTGACGCCGAATCGGCCCGATATCGCGATTCCGGAAACGCCGCTCGTGCACTGGCAGGATGTGACGCCGCGTCTGGGCCTGACCTACGACCTGACCGGTGATGGCAAGACCGCCATCAAGGTCACGTTCAACAAGTATGTCGAGGGGCAGGCGGTCGGTTCGCTCGTCGGGGTCAACGCAGGTGGTGCGGGTCCCCATCCGGTGAGCAGTCTGGTCAACTCGACGAGTCGCACGTGGCTGGATACCAACGGCGATTTCATCCCGCAATGCGATCTCACCAATGCTGCCGCCAACGGCGAATGCATGGCGGTCGCCAACCCCGGCTTCGGATCGACGAACACGAACGCGCTGCGCTTCGACCACGATGCGCTCTTTGGCTGGGGCAAGCGGGGATTCAACTGGGAGCTCGGCGCCGGTGTTCAGCGTGAAGTTATCCCGCGCGTCTCCGCTGAAGTCGGGTACTTCCGCCGCTGGTACGGAAACTTCCGCGTGACCGACAACACCGCCCTCGGCGCCAACGACTTCACGGCGTACAAGATCACCGTGCCGACCGTCAGTGGTCTGTCGAGCAGTGGTCAGGCGGTAACCGCATTCGACCCGAACCGCGTCGTGCAGTCGTTGAACCTGACGACCCTCGCCAGCAAATACGGCACGCAGATCGAGCATTGGAACGGAGTAGATTTCTCAATCAACGCGCGACCGCGGAATGGCGTGGTGGTGTTCGGCGGCGTCAGCACGGGGAAAACACTCTTGGACAGTTGCGAGATTGCCAGCCAGGTTCCGGAGTCGCTCGGGATGCGGCCGCTCGAATACTGCCGCGTCGAGAGTCCGCTCCTCACGCAATTCAAGTTGAACGGCACGTACACGATTCCGACGGCGGACGTGCTGGTGAGCGCCGCATATCAAAGCGTCCCTGGACCGGTCGTTCAAGCGAACTACGTCGTGACCGAACGCGCCCCCGGCGTACCGCTGGTCGGCAGTCCCACTGCAACGGTCGCTCTGCTACCGTTTACTGGCATGGGAGGATTCGGTACCGACTATGGCGAACGGTTGAATCAGCTCGACCTGCGCATGGGCAAGGTGCTGCGCGCCGCGAGGACCCGCACCACGGTCAACGTCGACTTCTTCAATCTCTTCAACGGCAACGCGGTGACGGCGGAGAACCCCTCGTTCCCGGCCGCGTTCCGTCGTCCAACGCAGGTTATGCTTGCGCGTTTCGTCAAATTCAGCGCGCAGTTTGATTTCTGACGCTGGAAGCAATCAGGAATCGGGAATCAGGATACAGGGCTGGTCTAGGATTCAGGCAGCAGGAGTCAGGCTGACATGAGTAGATTTCGATTGTTCGGGCTGGCCGCTTTGATCGTCGCGATCGCGATGACCGCGTCACCGACGGCGCAGACCGGGGGAGCATCGGCTGCCGCGCCGGCCGTTGCCGCATCAGCGCCGCCGAAGCTCGCGGGTTACAAGCAGGAAGTCGCGACGAGCATCGACGGCATGTACGACTTCGCGCAGCAGATGGTCGACTCGGTGTTCAGTTTCAGCGAGCTCGGATTTCAGGAGTTCGAGACGCAGCGCTATCTGACCGCCATCCTCGAGAAAGAAGGGTTCACCATCCAGCGCGGGGTCGCGGGCATTCCCTCCGCGTGGACGGCGCGATTTGGATCGGGCAAGCCGGTCATCGCGTTGGGCTCCGACATCGACTGCATCCCGCAGGCCTCGCAGAAGCCGGGCGTGGGGTATCGCGCGCCGATCATCGACGGCGCCCCGGGACATGGTGAAGGTCACAACTCCGGCGTGCCGCTCAATATCCTCGCGGCGATCGCGGTGAAGAAAATCATGCAGCGCGACAAGCTGCCGGGGACGCTGGTGCTGTGGCCCGGTGTCGCCGAGGAGCTGCTGGCGACCAAGGCGTACTACGTCCGCGCCGGCGTCTTCAAGGACGTGGACGTCGTTCTCTACAACCACGTCGGGGCGAATCTGGCGACCAGCTGGGGCGACAGCGCCGGCAACGGGCTCGTGTCCGTCGAATACACGTTCGAGGGCGAATCGGCCCACAGCGCCGGCGCCCCGTGGCGCGGCCGCAGCGCGTTGGACGCGGTGGAGCTGATGGACATCGGCTGGAACTTCCGCCGCGAGCACCTCCGCATTCAACAGCGATCGCATTACGTCATTCCCAACGGCGGCGATCAGCCGAACGTGGTGCCGCGCAACGCATCGGTCTGGTACTACTTCCGCGAGACGTCGTACCCCGAGATCAAACGGATGTGGGAGATCGGCGACCAGATGGCGCAGGGCGCCACGATGATGACCGACACCACGGTGACGTCGCGCGTGCTCGGCTCCGCGTGGCCGATCCACGCGAACAAGACGCTGGCCGAAATCGAGCACGCCAACATCCAGGCGGTCGGCCTCCCCAAGTGGAGTGACGCCGACGTGATGCTGGCCAAGGCCGTGCAGCGGGAACTGAAAGTGCCCGAGATCGGACTCGCGACGAAGATCCCAGAGCTCCGCGGTCGCGAATCGATTCCCGACGACGAGAAGCGTGGCGGCGGCTCCGACGACGTGGGGGATATCTCCTGGAACGTGCCGACCGTGAGCCTGAGCTTTCCAGCGAACTTCCAGGCCGGGCCGGGACACAACTGGGCCAACGCCATTCCGATGGCGACACCAATCGCCCACAAGGGTGTCGTCGCCGGCGCGAAGGTGCAGGCGATGACCGTGCTCGACGTGTTGATGCGGCCGGAAGTCGTCACCCAGGCGTGGGACTACTTCCGCAACGTGCAGACGAAAGACGTCAAGTACACGCCGCTGATTCGACCACAGGACACGCCGGCCATCTGGCTCAACCAAGAGACGATGGCGAAGTATCGACCCGAGCTGAAGAAGTACTACTACGACCCCACGAAGTACAAGACGTACTTGGATCAGCTCGGCATCAAGTATCCGACGATTCGCTAGTCCCGTGGAAACATGATGACTTGCCTGAGTCCCGGAGCGCGGTGCCCGATATGAAGGCGCGAGCAATTCGGCATATGTGAGCGATGAGCTTTAGACACTGTCCTGGGCGCGCGATGCACGAACCGACGCGGCGAGACTTCGTTTTGACGGGCCTCGCCGCGGCGGCGGCTTCCGCACTGCCTCGTGCGAGCTTCGGCCAGGCAGCACACGCGCGCGACCTCGCGATGCTGACGATCGAGGAGGCCTCGGATCTGATACGGCGCAAGGAGGCATCGCCGGTCGACCTGACGCAGGCGTGTTTCGCGCGGATCGATCGCTACAACACAGCCATCAACGCCTTCATCACCGTCACCCGCGGCCAGGCGCTCGCCGCTGCTCGCGACATGGAGGCGGAGATGAGGCGCGGCAAACTGCGTGGGCCGCTGCATGGCATTCCGATCGGGCTCAAGGACAACATCGATACGGCAGGGATCCTGACCACGGCGGCGAGCGAGGTGTTCAAGGACCGCGTGCCCAGCGAGGATGCGGAGGTGTTCGTGCGGCTGAAGAAAGCCGGCGCGATTCTCCTCGGCAAGTTGAACCTGCACGAGTTCGCGCTCGGCGGAACGTCGTCCGTAACCTTCTATGGACCGGTACACAACCCCTGGGCGCTCGATCGGGTGCCTGGAGGATCCTCCGGCGGATCGGGTGCTGCGATCGCGGCTGACCTGTGCATTGGCACGCTGGGAACCGATACGGGTGGATCCATCCGTATTCCCGCGTCATTGTGCGGCATCGTCGGATTCAAGCCGACTTACGGCCGCGTGAGCACTCGAGGCGTGGTTCCGATGTCGTGGACGCTGGACCACGTCGGCCCGATGTGCAAGACGGTGGAGGATGCCGCGTTGATGCTCGGCGCGATCGCCGGCTACGACTCGCTCGATCCCGTATCAGTCGATGCGCCGGTCCAGGATTACAGCCGCGCGATTGGTGCGCCGGCGTCGCGGCTGCGCGTCGGCGTCGCGCGCGCGCCGTTTTTCCAGAACCTCGACCCCGAAGTTGCCAAGGCCGTCGAGGCAGCGATCGACGTCCTGCGCACGCTGACCGCCGGGATGATGGATGTTCAGATCCCCGAGGCGGGGAATATCGCGGACGTCTGGAATTCGGAGATCTACGCGTACCACGAGCCGTGGATCACGAAGACGCCGCAGCTGTACCAACAGGCGACGCGGACGCTCATCGAGGGAGCGGGGCGAACGAGCGCGGTGACCTACGCAGACGCGCGCCGACACGTGGATGTCGTTCGTCGCGAGATCAAGAAGGTGTTCGCGAACGTCGATGTGCTGATCACACCAACGCAGCGTGGCGTCGCTCAGCCGATTGCGACGGCGCCCGCAGCGCCGCCCGCCCGCCGTGGTGGAGGGCCACCGGCCGGCGGGGGAGCCGGCGGTCTCGTCAACACCGCGGCGTTCGACATCTATGGGCTGCCGACGATTTCTGTGCCGTGCGGATTCTCTGCGTCCGGTTTGCCCATTGGTCTGCAAATCAGCGGCAATCACTTCGCCGAGTCGACCGTGCTGACGGTCGCGCACGCATACGAGCAGGCAACCGAGTGGCACAAGCGGCGCCCAGGCCTGACGTGATCGCTCGTCCCCATCAAGGCCTCGCCGGCCTCCGGCGCGCACGCCCCCTCCTTCGTTGAAAGGGCGGAGATGAAGAGACAGGCCCTCGCTCACGTGTTGCTGATCGTCCTGTGGTCCGGCCAGAGCCCTGATCGAACTGTTCCACGCGTGAGCCGTCAGCGGCCTGGACGGTTCTCGGATCCGCGCGTTGCCAGCAACTGGTCCGCTGACGCGACTACTATCGGATCGGCCTGGCCCCACGCCCTGTACACCGGCATGCACTGTTCGAGGTGAGCGCGACCGTCAGCGATCGCGCCGACGAGCAGCTGCGCGCGGCCCAGTTCACATTCCGCCTCTGCATGTTTCGGATTGCTCGCGCCCCAGCGATCCAGCCACCCGAGTGCCGCCCGCGCGAGAGGCTCGGCATCGGCGGGCCGTCCGCTTTCGGTCGCCAGGCGCGCAAGCAGAACGCGCGAGAATGCCAACGGGTATTCGGCGGTCGCGTCGGTGAGACGCTCCAGCGCCGTGACGGCACGACGCGCCTCCTCGACCGCTTCTGCACGACGGCCGATGCGAAACAGGATCCACGCACGTTGCGCGCGGATTCCCTGGCGCCCCGCATCATCAGCGGACTTGTCGCCAGTGTCAGCGATGGCGAGCGCGCGATCCATCCACGGGAGTGCCTCATCGAACCGTTGCTGCAGGGCGATGCTCATCCCCAGGCTTCGCATCAGACTCCGAACCCGTAAGTGATTGCTGCCGAGCAGCGCCACGTGCCGCTCGATCGCGTCGCGGAACGTGCGCTCGGCCTCGGCATGCCGGCCCTCGGAGGCCAGCGTGACGCCGAGGTTGTTGACGGCTTCGGCGACGGTCAACGTCACAGGACCGAGTACCTGTTCACCGGCGTAAATGGCCCTCCGCTGCACGGCCTCGGCGGCCACGTTGTCGTTGATGGTGCTCAGCAGAGCCGCGTAATCATTCAGCAGCGTCACCTCGCGCGGATGGACCGGGCCGCCATCGCCGAACACGGCAAGGGCCTGCTGATACAGGTCCTGCGACTGCTGCAGATCGCCATTCTGGCGGTGATATTCCGCGAGCGCGCTCAGCGTGACCGCAATGTCCGGATGGTTCGGCGGCAGCGTTCGACGCTGAATCGCGAGGGCGCTCTCCATCAATCGGCGGGCACCCTCTCGGTCGGTCCGTGCAACGACCGGCGCCAGCGCGAACTGTGCCCGTGCGGTCTTCTCGTGGTCGGCGCCATAAAGACGTCTGTGTCGATCGAGTGATTCCTCGAGCAGACCGCGGGCCGTCGCCGCGTCGCCCTGGCTGCGGACGATTTCTCCAAGGGCGTGCAGCGACTCCAGTGCATCAGGGTGATCGGCGCCGACCAGGCGCCGCTGCTCGGCGAGCGCTTCCTCGATCGCGGCGCGCGCCGGCGCGTACGCGCCGCGCTCGTACTGGATCAATCCGAGCACATGCTGCAGCCTGGCGCGAACGACAGGCGTTCCCCGCAGCTGCGCGAGCGCCCGGTCGCTGGCGTCATCGAGGAACTCACGAATGGTCATGCGGCCACCGTCGGGACGGACCGCCGGATTCGTCGACGCGAACAGATCCACGAGCACCTGAACGACCTGTTCTGACGTGTCGCGCTCGAGCCGGGCGACGCGGCTCTGCTCTGCCAGCGCCCGCGCCTGCACCGCCGCCAGGACGCCGAACGTCGTCACGCTCAGCATCAGAACGGCGGCGGCGGCGACGGCGACGCGATTGCGGCCGACGAACTTCCGCACCCGGTATCGCAGCGTGTCGGGTTGCGCGAGGACCGCGCGCCCCTCGAGGAAACGCCCGATCTCTTCACCGAGCTGACCGGCCGAGGCGTAACGGCGCTCCGGTTCCTGGCGCAGCGCCACGAGCACGATGCGGTCGAGATCGCCTCGCATGCGTCGCGCGAGCCTGCGCGCATGTGCGGCATCAGCGGTGGACGATGCGCGGCGGACGATCTCGCTCGGCGCACCGAGCGGCGTGACAGCCGTCAGGTCAGGGCGGCTGCCGGTGAGAAGCTCGTACAGCACCACGCCGAGCGCGTACACGTCGGCGGCCGTGGTGATCTGGCCATCCCGCCGCTGTTCGGGGGCCGCATATTCGGGTGTGAGCAACCGCATGTCGGCGCGCGTCGCCTGCGATTCGATTTCCCACGCGGACGGATCGAGCAATTTGGCAATGCCGAAATCCAGGAGTTTGACCGCGCCCGATTGCGACACGAGGATGTTCGACGGCTTGAGGTCGCGGTGGACGATCAGCGCGCGATGCGCGTGCTGGACAGCGTCGCACACCACCCGGAAGAGCCGCAGGCGTGCGTCGAGCGACAGCCGCTGCGCCGCACACCAGTCGGTCACCGGAACACCGTCGACCAGCTCCATCACCAGGTACGGCGTGCCGTCGGGTGCGACGCCGCCGTCCAGCAGCGCCGCGATATTTGGATGGATCAGGCGCGCCAGCACCTGCCGCTCAATTCGAAAGCGGTCGACGGCGAATGGATCGCGCGGGCCGGAGCGCAGAAGCTTGACCGCGACGTCCTGACGGTACTGTCCGTCGGCACGCTCGCCGCGATAGACGCTCCCCATCCCGCCGCGACCGAGCACGCTGACCAGACGCCACGGACCAAGAACCGAGCCGATCGACGGGTCCCGCGGCTCGAAGGATGGCGTCCCGTCGACGACCAGTCGTTCGATCGCAAGCGCGCGATCGTCGTGCGCTGCCGCAAGCAGGCGTTCGACCTCGTTGAACAGCTCCGCATCGCTGCCGCACGCCTCGATGAGGAATTGACGACGCGCATCGGCGGGTTGTGCAGATGCACGCTCGAAGAGCTCTTCCAGTCGGGCCCAGCGCGCCACAATCAATGCCCCCTCCATGGATCGCGTCACAGCGCTGCTGAGATGGACACGCTGCCGATCTCGTTTCGCAGCCAGGCGCGGGCAACCGTCCACGTCCGCTGGACTGATTTCGTGGAGACGCCGAGCACCTGCGCCGTTTCCTCGAGCGTCAGGCCGGCGAAGATCCGGCACTCGATGACCCGGTGCGCGCGCTCGTCGATCGCGGCAAGGCGCTCCAGCGCGCGATCGATGGCCAGCACTTCCTCCGTCTCGACGTCGGTCAGCAGCGGAAGATCGTCTCCGTCTTCGAGCGGCCGCGGACGAGCCACACCTCCGCGTTTGAGGCGCGATCGCGCCCGCGCATGGTCGACGAGAATCCGGCGCATCGTGTTTGCGGCAATCGCGAAGAAGCTCTCGCGATCGGTGGCGGACAGCTGGTGCTGGCGCTCGAGCCGCAGATACACCTCGTGGACGAGCGCCGTCGCCGACAACGTGTGCCCGACCACTTCCCGCCGCAGCTGACGCCGCGCGACCTGCCGCAATTCGTCGTAGACCAGCGGCACCAGCCGTTCGAGTGCGTCGCGGTCGCCGGCGCGCCATCGCGCCAGCCATCGAGTGACCTCGCCCGCCATGGGCTGTCCATGATACGGCCGCTGTCCACATTCCCACGCCCACGACGCGATCAGGTACGGGGCCGGCTCTCCCGTCATCGGCTCGCCTCGAAGGAGAACGATCGTGAACAGGTCAAGTCATGGCGCCGTGCGCGCCATCATCCTCGGTCTCAGCATGGCGCTGGTGGCTGGAACATCCACGCGCGCGCAGCGGACAGCTGCCGAGACGGCGGTTCGGAAGTGGAGCTTCTACCAGGTCGTGTCCGATGCCGTTGGTGAGGAACGGATTGGTGAGCCGCGCAGGAAAATAGGCGGAAGCGTGTTCGAGCGATATGAGTTTGGTCCGCTGCTCGTGTATCCGCCCCAGTTCGATCCTTCGTTTGTTCCGAATGCTGCGGCGGAGGTATCCGCGAACAAATCTGGACGGAATTTCTGGGTATCGACGGAGGCGCCGTACGGCGTCACCAGCCCGGGGAACCCGTTCGGCAGCAGCGCTGAGCTGTCACAGCATCAATGGTTCGTCAAGCAAGATGCAAAGGCGAGGCTGCAACTCGTCGTCACGCGCGCCTTCAGCGAGGTGATCGACTACAACCCTGATCTTCCAAGGGAGGAGGAGTGTTCCTGGCGCAAGCCCGGTGGAGACGTCGGGCGGTGTCTCGACGTCACGTGGGCAGAGTCCTCGTTTACCGTCTTTGCCTACGATGTCAACGACCGGAAGGCGGTGTTCAGCACCGGAGGGTATGCGGCGTTGCGTGGGTGGCACGGGGTGTGGGATCTGGAGGTCGAAACCAATCACGATGCCACCGTTCCATTCTGGGACAAGGAGAAATTCTTCTTCGATCCGAACGTCGGTGGCGGTGTGCGATCACACGCTCAGATGTCGCTCGACGAACCGATGGTCATCGACGTGCCGTTGTCGAACCTGCGTGTGGGATCCACCTTCGCGGTGGCTGCATTCGTCAAATCGCGCGCCTTCAACCGGAGGCAGCGCGAATCGTATGTCGCGGCCTACTTCCGCGATCCCGAGGAGACCGAGGGACTCAGCTTTCGCCTGTTTGGAGTCCGAGCGGTGCCGACGCCCGATGAACCGCCGGACGCTCCTCCGCCCGTTCCCGCGCCGCCTTGCGCGACCGGTGTGGACCCCGCCGCAGGCGTCATCGAGTTCGCCTCGACCTCCTTTTCCACGCCGGAGATCGCCGGCGGTGACGCCCGGATTGTCGTGACCCGCTCGGGCGGAAGCCGCGGTGCGGTCAGCGCGATGTTCGCGACCACCGACAACAGCGCGACCGCCGGAGTGGACTACACAGCGGTGACGACCCCGGTGCTCTTTGCGGACGGCGAATCCGGTTCTCGAGTCGTCCGCGTTCCGATTCTCCTCGACGGAGATGGGGAGCCGGACGAGACCGTCGACCTGATGCTGTCGGATCCAGGCGGCTGCGCGGCACTCGGCCAGAACACGTCGGCCCAGTTGACGATTCTCGACGACGACGAGACGTCGGCGCCGCCAACGACATACAGCGTCGGCGGCACGGTTACCGGTCTTGCGGGCAGCGGGCTCGTGCTGCGTGAGGTGATCGCAGGCGATGAGGTCAGCCCCACGGCGGACGGGCCGTTCACGTTCGGCTATGCGCTGCCGGCTGGATCGTCGTACGACGTTCGGATTGCGTCGCAGCCGATCAATCCGATTCAGGTCTGCACTGTGGCGAACGGCACCGGCACGATCGTGGATGTGAACGTGACAGACGTGGAGGTCACCTGCGTCACGCCGCTTCCCGGCGGCGGCGTGGATGGGGCGTTCGGCTCCGCGGGCAAGGTGACGACCGGCCTGCCGGGCGGTGCAACGGCTATGGCGCTCCAGACCGACGGCAAGATCGTCCTCGTCGGCGGCCGAACGCTGGCTCGGTACAACAGCGATGGCACGCCCGATGCGGGCTTCGGGATGAGCGGTTCGGTTGCGATCACCTTCAATGGCGGTATCGCGGACGCGGCGCTGGCGGTCGCCCTTCAACCCGACGGACGCATCCTCGTCGCCGGCTTCACGCGCGTCGGCACGCAGGATGACTTCGCACTCGCACGTTACAACAGCAACGGTACGCTCGATGGGACCTTCGGAACCGGCGGTGCGGTCAGCACCGACTTCAACGGCGCGGTGGATAAAGCATGGGCGGTGCTCGTCCTGGACGATGGCCGCATCGTCCTCGCCGGACATGCAGCGACGAATACACCGTTGGGAGTGACGAACGACTTCGCGCTCGCGCGGTACATGCCGACCGGGCAGCTCGATCCGAGCTTCGGTGTGGGGGGAAAGACGACCACCGACATTGCGGGCTCCGTGGACCTCGCGTATGCCGCGGCGCTGCAGGCCGATGGGCGAATTGTGGTGGCAGGGAGAGTGGCGGCGACGTCCAGTGCGAATGCGGACGTCGGCGTCGCCCGCTACAACACTGACGGGGCGCTCGACGCGACGTTCGGAACCGCGGGTATCGTAAAGCTCGACCTCAGTAACGGCGAGTGGGATGAAGCGTCGGATATCGCGGTGCTGGACGACTCGAGCCTCGTCATCTCCGTGCAAGGAGTCGTCGGGACGACGTTCAAATTCCTGGTCGCGCGTCTGAACCCAGGCGGAGGCCTCGACACCTCGTTCGGTGTCGGTGGAGTGGCGACGACCTCCTTCGGCACCCTGCACGACTACGCGCGCGCGCTCGCCGTGCAGCCCGACGGCAAGATCATTGTCGTGGGCCAGACGTCGGATCTCGCGAATACGAACATGGCAATCGTGCGACACAACCCCGACGGCACCCCCGATGCGAGCTTCGGAACCGACGGGAAAGTGACTGTCGACTTCTTCGGCTCGACCGACGGCGCGGAATGCGTGCGGCTGCAGCCGGACGGCAGGATCGTCGTCGCGGGGGTGGCGCGAAACGGGTCCGCGAACGGGTTGGGGATGGTGCGATTGCTGCCGTAGTCGAGCACGACCGCGACGTCATCGTGCGCGTCGTGCAACTAGCCGTCTTGACGGTCTCGACTCCTCGCATATGAGTCAAGATTCGCTCCGTCAAGACGGCCGCCCTCGCGGGACGGGACAGGGAAGGCTGGCGAAGTCCGAGGCTCAGCCTCGTTTTCTATCCGTTACCCCATGCAGGCCTTTCGTGGTTATCATTCCGCGCACTGGGGGTAGTGCGTTGAATCGAGCCTTCCGCATCCTGTCACTTGCGGCAGCCATCGTTGCGGTCGACGCGCCGCTGCGCGCCCATCACTCGTTCGGCGCCGAATACGACGTGAACCAGCCGGTCACCGTCAGCGGCGTCGTCACCAAGATCGAGTGGACCAATCCTCACAGTTTTGTGTTCGTCGACGTTGCCGAGGGCAACGGAAGCGTCACCAACTGGAAATTCGAAGGATACCCGCCGAATGCGCTGTATCGGACCGGGTGGAAGCGTGACGTGACCATGAAGCCTGGCGACAAGATCACGGTCACGGGCTGGCGCGCGCGACTGGGTGGCAACCTGGCGCACTCGCGCGAGATCACGCTGCCGGACGGCAACAAACTGTTCTTCGGGCCACCCGCGGGAACCGGTGATGGCGGCAATACGCCGGCCGTGAAGGTGCCATGATGAGTGCGCGTCTTCTCGTCGCAACGCTGACCCTCGTCACTTCCGTCGCGGTGCTCTTCGCGCAGTCCCCGCAGCGCTCGACAGGCGCAGCGCGCAGCGCCGTGCCCCGAGCGGTCGACGGCAAGCCGGATCTCACGGGCGTGTGGCAAGGCGCATCGAATCGTCGCGGATCGTGGGAAGAAGCCAACTCGGGTCTCGGCGTAGGCGGGACGGGTAAGGATCCTGCGGCGCCCGCCAATCCGGCGTCGCAGCAGGTCATCACCGCGCCTGCCCCTTATCAACCGTGGGCGGCGGCGAAAGTACTCGAATCGTTCAACAAACGAGGCATCGACGATCCGGCCGCGTTCTGCCTGCCACCGGGCCTGCCGCGCCTGCATCTGGTTGGCCTCTTTCCGATCGAGATCGTGCAGACGCCGCGCAAGATCGTGGTGATGTACGAGTACATGAACGTGTTCCGAACGATTCCGATCGGCGGGTCACACGCATCGGACCTGGTGCCAGCCTACCTTGGCGACTCGGTCGGAAAATGGGAGGGCGATACGCTTGTCGTCGACGTGACCGGCTTCAATGACAAGACGTGGCTGACGGGCACCGGGACTTTCCATTCGGAAGATCTGCACTTGACTGAACGCTTCACGCGCGTCGACAAGGACCAGATCAATTACGACGTGACGATGGAAGATCCGAAGGTGCTGACCGGACCGTGGACGATCCATACGACGATGATGCTGCGGGAGGGCACGCGGCTGCAGGAGTATGCGTGCGCGGAAAACAACCAGGATCCGGATCATTACGAACGGCTGTTGAAAGAGGGCATCGGCTTCAAGAGACCGTAAGGGGCCGGACTCCGGCCATCGCTGGGACGGCATTTCGGTCGAGATGGAATCGGCACGGCATATTCCGTGCTCGTGAAATCTCACGCCCTGCGTGGATCAGGGCGCGCGGTGCACGCCGCGAGGAGCCGCGTCCATGCGAAACAGCCATTCCCACCAAGGAACTCCCCAGCTCGCCGAAGAAAACATTCGTGCTGTCGCGAAACTGCAAAAGCAGGCGGCAAGGCGCCGTACCCTCGGAGAAAGAGTCGCGGATGCCGTGTCAGCCATGGTGGCGCGCGAATCTGCGGTCGTCGTGCACGTCATCTGGTTTGGACTGTGGCTGCTGATGAACTCCGGTCGAGTCTCCTTCATCAGACCATTCGATCCGTTCCCATTCACGCTCCTGACCACGGTCGTCAGCCTCGAAGCGATCTTCCTGACGCTGTTCGTTCTCGCCAGCCAAAACCGGCTGACGCACGAGGCAGACCGTCGCGCGCATCTCGATTTACAGGTCAATCTCCTGTCGGAACAGGAAATGACGTTGGTCCTGCGGATGTTGGGCGAGCTCTGCGAGCGCTTCGATCTCCGCGAGACCGTGTCGTCCTCGAAGTACCGCGAACTGGCCAGTCGCACCGATGTCGGTCAGCTTGCGGAACAGCTCGAGCACGAACTGCCGAAGCGCGACGGTGGTCCGACGGATGAGTCTTCGTGAGCGTCACCCAGGGGGCAGGGCTGCTAGGTGTCGTACAACCATCCCTGAAGCACGCCATAGCGAATCACCTCCACGCGACCATTCAATCCCAGCTTTCGCATGGCGCTCGTCTTGTGGACTTCGACGGTCTTGACGCTGATGTTCAGACGCTCGGCAATCTCCATGTTGCTATGGCCGATCGCCACGAGCCGAAGCACTTCCGACTCGCGATCGGTGATCTTCGCGATGCGCGCCTCGGGCGGCGGCGCGTGTGCGGTGAGCAGTCCATCGGCCACGCGCGCGGTCACGGCGGGATCGAGATAGATCCCTCCGGAGGCGACGGCTCGCAGTGCCTGAAGCAAGTGCGCCGGTGTGCTGTGCTTCAGCACGTATCCCGCGGCGCCTGCGCGGAGCAGTTCCTCCACATAGGTGTCATCCTCGTGGCGAGTCAGCGCGATGATCACGACATCCGGCTGGCGCTGCTTGAGCGTCTTGGTGGCGGTCAAGCCGTTCATGCGCGGCATCGAGACGTCCATGATGACGACATCGGGCTTTACCACGGATGCCTGCTCGAGGACAGCCGCCCCGTCGGCCGCTTCGCCGACGACTTCCATGTCTGATTGACTGTCGATCAGCAGTTTCAGCCCTTGCCGAACGATCGCATGATCGTCCGCGATCAGCACGCGCCATTTGTGCGGCATCGATTACCCCGTGCCGACCGGCCTGGTCGCTGGTGTGGGAACTCGAAGGATGATGGTGCTGCCCTTGCCCGGAGCGGATTCGATCTGCACGTGCCCTCCGGCCAGCGCCGCGCGCTCTCGCATGCCGATGAGCCCAAAGCCTCCCGTCGTGCCCTCGGTGATGGACGGATCGAAGCCGACGCCGTTGTCCTCGACGATCAGCGAGACGCCGTCCGATGTGTGTTCGAAAATGATGTCGACGCGATCGCCTCGCGAGTGCTTCGCGACGTTGTTGAGTGCCTCCTGCGCCAGTCGATAGATCGTCGTCGATGTCTCCAACGCGAGCGGCGTACCGGAGGGCGCGCGCAAGTGCAGTTGCACGCGGATGCCGAATCGCTTCGACCAGTTGCCCGCATACTCGGCCAACGCGGCGCCGAGCCCGAGCCGCTCGAGAACGGCCGGTCGCAGCTCCCACACACGAAACGCGATGTCGCGGTCGAGCTCTTCGGCGAGGTTCTGCAACGTGCGGACCTGATTGACCAGCTCTCCGCGATCGACTGCGAGAGAATGCAGCGTCTCGAGCGTCAGACGAAGGGCCGTGATGTGCTGTCCGAGTTGGTCGTGGAGCTCTCGCGCGATTCGCCGCCGCTCATCCTCCTGCGCCAGAACCAGCCGAGTGAACAGCTGGGTGCGTTGAACCGCTTCCTGCGCCAGTAACTGTTCGGTGATATCCCGGGCGACCTTGGATGCCCCGACGATCACGCCGGAGGCGTCACGAATCGGCGAAACGGTGAGCGACACGATGATGCGTCGCCGGTCCTTGGTCTGCCTCACCGTCTGAAAATGATCGATTTTCTGGCCGTTACGCAGCCGAGCGAGCACGTCCTCCTCTTCGATGCGGCGGTCTTCCGGAATGATGAGAAAAATGTGCTGGCCGATCGCCTCGGCGGCCGTGTATCCGAAGATGTGTTCGGCGCCCCGGTTCCACGACGTGATGATGCCATCGAGCGTCTTCCCGACGATCGCGTCGTCGGATGAGTCGATGATGGCCGCCAGCTGCGCGCGCAGGGCAGCATCGTCGAAGGGCCTGGATGTCGGGATGCTGTCGCGCATCATCGTGGAAGCTGCGGAAATCATATCCAACGCGTCCGGCTCAGCCGGAGGACGGGATGCCACTATCAGGGAATTCCCTTAGGTGATGCGATTTCTCCCAATTGCACGAGCCCGGAGGCGTTGACTACCTTGACCGCATGACGACGCGATCCACACTCGATTCCGGCGGCGTGAGCAAGACGATCCTGCTGGTCGATGATTTCGAGGACGGCCTCGACATGTACCGCGAGTACCTCGAGTATCGCGGGTACAAGGTTGTCGTCGCTCGGAACGGCCGCGAAGCGATTCTTCAGGCGCGCACGAAGAACCCTGACGCGATCCTGCTGGACATCCGAATGCCTGTGATGACCGGGATCGACGCAGTCCGAGTGCTGCGCGCCGATCCGTCGTTCCGTCATGTTCCGATCGTCGCTTTGACCGCGCACGCGTTGGAAGATGAGCGCGTCGCCGCACTGGCAGAGGGATTCGACGAGGTCATCGCCAAGCCTTGCCTGCCGAACGAGCTGGTCTTCTGTCTGGAACGAATCCTTGGAACCGAAGAGACTCCACGAGAAAAGGTCGGGTAATGAACACGGTGTCCGCGACATTTGGCCCCGGCAGTGAACATTTTCACGCTGTGCGCTTTTACCAGGACGATGCCTCACTGTTCCGGATCGTGGCCGCCTTCATTGGTGATGGCCTGGCCGCGGGTCAGCCAGCCGTCGTCATTGCCACCCCCTCGCATCGCGCGGGCATCGTTGACGAACTTCGATCGCTGTCATTCGATGACGGCGACCTCGAATCGACCGGCGAGCTGCAACTGCTGGACGCGGAGCACACCCTGGCCGCCTTCATGAGGGACGGGGCTCCGGATCCAGTCGCGTTTGGCGCCTCTGTTGGAGGCGTGCTGCAACGGGCACGAGCCGTGCGGCCTGACGCGACGGTGCGAGCGTATGGGGAGATGGTGGACTGGCTCTGGCGGTGTGATGAAACGGACGCTGCCTTACAGTTGGAAGCGCTGTGGAACGAGCTCGCGAACCGGTATCCGTTCTCGCTACTGTGTGGCTACGCCATGGGCAACTCTTACCAACAGGGTGCCTACGAACAGATCTGCAATCAGCACACGCACGTTGTGTCTGCGTCAGGACAACACGCGCTCATAGACATCGTGTGAGCAGCTTTCCGCGGGAGCCGTCGGTGTCCCGCTGTCCTATCGGGTAGTGTCCGCGCGGAAGCCGTCGTCTCGGTAGACCACTTTGCCGCCGACCATCGTCATCATCACCTTCAGCTGCTCGATGCGTTTCGCCGGGACCGTCATGATGTCCTCGGGCAGGGCCACCATGTCGGCATAGCGTCCCGCGGCGATGATCCCCTTCGAGTTCTCCTCGAACGTCAGATACCAGTGGTTGCGCGTCAGCATTCGCAGCGCGTCTTCGCGGGAGATTCTCTGATCCACGCCCATTGGCCCGCCGGAGATCGTGTCACGCGTCACGAAGTGGTTCCGCGATCTGGTCCTGGATCCGGGCCATCGCGCGTGCGTATTACTTGGCTGGAGGGGCCTTGACGCGGATCGTGCATTCGCGCGATGCTTCTTCCATCGAATTTCGATGGGAAGAACACTGGAACCTCCGGATCTCCTCAAGGGCACGCTCGATCTGCTCATCCTGCAGACGCTCACAACAGAGCCTCTCCATGGATACGCCATCGCGCAACGGATTAAGAGCCGTTCGGATGACGTGCTGCACGTCGGCGAGAGTTCACTCTATCCGGCGCTGCAGCGGCTGTTGTTGAAGGGGCTGGTCGTCGGCGAATGGGGCGCCTCGGAAAATAACCGCCGCGCCAGGTACTACACGTTGACCGCTGCTGGTCGTAAGCGGCTTGCGACTGAACGCCAGAACCTCGATCGCATCATTGTCGCTATTCACAAAGTGCTGAACCCCGCGTAGGTACGCCAGATGCGTTCACTGCTGCGTCGATTGCATTACGTATTGAATCGGTCACGGATCGAATCGGAGCTGGCCGAGGAAATCGCATTTCACGAGGAAATGAAACGGCGCGAGCTGGAGGCTTCTGGCGTCGGCGGCGCTGATGCGCGGCACGCCTCGCGCAGAGTGCTTGGAAATGTCGCGTTGGCAGCGGATCAGGCGCGTGACGTCTGGGTTCCGCGGACACTCCAAGGAATCGGGCAAGACCTGCGGTTCGCCTTTCGCGCCCTGCGCAAGACGCCAGTCGTCACGTGTGCGGCGGTCTTGTCCATCGCCCTCGGCATCGGAGCGAACACGGCGCTTTTTTCGGTCATCGATGCCCTCGTGCTCCGCTCGGTACCGGTGGAAAAACCGGAGAGGCTCGTGTTCATCCGAGGAGGAGCGAGCGCCGACGCGGAGGCATTTACCTACCCGACGTGGCGGGAACTGCGGGACAGGAGTCCCTTCGAAAGCGTTGCGTCGTGGGGGATGCGGCGGTTCAATCTGGCAGCAGGTGGCGAAGCGCACATGGTCGAGGGCATGTGGGCCAGCGGGTCGTACTTCGAGACTCTAGGGGTTCAGGCGTTACTCGGGCGCACGTTCACGATTGAAGACGACCGACCGGCGGGTGGGCCAGACGGTCCGGTCGCCGTAATCAGCTATGCGTTCTGGCAACGGGAGTTTGGTGGTGCGCCGGATGTCATTGGACGGACGCTGCCGGTCGAAGGCGTTCCGTTCACGATTGTCGGCGTAACTCCGCGCTCGTTCTTCGGATTGAATGTGGGCCGGGACTTCGACGTCGCCATTCCGCTCGAAACGGAACCGCTCATGCACGCGCCCACGTTTCTCGATGCGGAGGGGGGCACGCTCTTTCTCTTCCTCGTGGCGCGTCTCCACACGGGCCAGTTGCCCGATGCCGCCGTTGCTGCGTTGCGCCGCGTCCAGCCGCAGATCCGGGAGGCCACCATCGGTCCGCTCCGCAAGTTCGGTCCGCGGTACGTGAGCCAGTACCTTGTCGCTCCGTTCACCGTATCGTCGGCACAAACGGGGATGTCATCGCTGCGCACGGTCTACGCACGACCGCTGGCGATCATCATGACCGTCGTCCTGATCGTCCTGCTGATCGCGTGCGCCAACATCGCCAACCTCCTGCTCGCCCGCGGCATCGCTCGCCGCCGTGACTTCGATGTCCGCATCGCCCTCGGCGCATCGCGGTGGCGTGTGGCCCGACAGCTGTTCGCGGAAAGCATGATCTTGTCGGTCGGGGGCGGTGTGATCGGTCTCGTGTTCGCAGTCGGGGCAGCACCGGCGCTGGTCGCGCAACTGTCCACGCCGGACAACCCGGTCCGGTTGAGTGTGGCGCTCGACTCCCGTGTACTCGCATTCACGGCCGCGTTGACGATGATCACGACGATGCTCTTCGGCACCATGCCCACGCTTCGAACAGCCCGTCTGCGCTTCGCATGGACAGCGGCCCGTGGGGTGGCGAACGCGACGGAGGCACGCCGCGGGTTGGCCTCGTGGCTGATCGTGGGGCAGATCGCGCTGGCGATGGTGCTGCTGGTGGCCGGAGGGCTGTTCATCCGCACCTTCGCCGCGCTCGCCGCGCGTCCTCTGGGATTCGACCGCGAGCCGATTCTGGTCACCAATGTCGATCCCCAACGGGCGGTTCCGCCAGCTGACCGTATCGCACTGTACGGGCGGCTCCTTGACGCCGTCCGCAGCGTTCCCGATGTGGCCGATGCCGCGGTTTCCCTAGTCTCACCTGTCACGGCCGGACAGTACACGCCGCCGATCGAGATTTTGGAAACACGCGAGACCCACACTGGCGAGCATGCGTTCGGCAATCTCGTCTCGCCGGGATGGTTCAGGACATACGGTGTTCGCCTGCTGGCAGGTCGCGACTTTGCGGAACGCGATAGACGCGGCGCACCGCGCGTGGCGGTCGTCAACGAAGCGTTCGTACGGCGGTTCCTGGACCACCAGCCGCCCATCGGTCACACCGTCGCCCTCTATCCGCAAACGCCGATGACACTGTCGCCCATCGAAATCGTCGGAGTCGTCGCGAATGCGGTCTACAGCTCGTTGCGAGAGCCTGCGCCGGCCACCATCTATCTTCCGATGGAACAGATGGACCACCCGGCGTTTCCGCTCCTGTGGCAGAACGCTGTACCCACCGCCAGAATCAGCGCACGTGTACGTCATGGCTCGCCGGAGGCGTTGATCAAAGCGGTTTCCGCTGCTATGACGCGCGTGGATCCGCATGTGACGCTCAGGTTCCAGCCATTGCGGGAACAGGTAAGCGCATCGGTCAGACAGGAACGCGTCGTGGCATGGCTGGCTGGCCTGTTCGGCGCGCTCGCGCTGCTGCTCACCGCACTCGGGCTGTACGGTTTGACCTCCTACGGTGTAACCAACCGCCGAACCGAAATTGGCATTCGGACAGCGCTCGGCGCCACCCCCGGAACGATTACCGGCCTCGTGCTGAAGCGCGTATCTCTGCTGACAGCGGGGGGCATTGCAGCAGGCGCCCTGATGACATTCTGGTTCGGCCGGCTCGTGACGACAATGCTGTACGGCGTGACAGCGCACGACGTGATGACGATGGTCACCGCCGCCGTGCTACTGACGGGCGTCGCTGGTGGGGCCGCACTCGGTCCTGTTCGTGCCGCGCTTCAGGTCGCGCCTGCCGATGTTCTCAAAGAGACGTAATTTTTTCCTCCTCAGAAATTGAAATCGACGCTGATGCGGACCAGACGCCCGGTCAGGATCGCGTTCGGCTGCAGCCACGGACCGTTCGGCGTGAAGCTGTTGTTGTAGCTGATCACCGGGTTCGCGTTGAGCACGTTGTAGAGGTCAGCCGACACCATCGACTTCGTCGACCCGAAATTCAGGTGCTTCGCGACGCGGAAGTCGAGTTGATTGATACGGTCGCCGTAGAGCGAGCCAGGCTCGATCAAGTTGATGGTGACGTTGGGAACGTTCCCGGATGGCGCCCGGCCCAGGAACTGCGTGACCAGTGCCGCCGGCATCGCGTAGTCGGCACGGAGCAGCTGGCCCGGCTTGCTCTGGAAGACGGCGCTCACCTGCGCATCGATCTTCGGGATGACGTACGACCCGAGCCCTCGCAGCTGCGTGAGCCACCCGTAGGCGACGTGGCAATAGGGACTCATCGTGCTGACCGTCGATCCGACCAGACCGGCGCCGATTCCTGTGTTCAACTCCGGCAGGTGGGCCCTGACGTCGCACGCATCGGCGACGTTTTGACCCGTGCTCGTGCCGCCTTGCAGCGTCAGGCCGCCCTGCCGCAGGCTGACCGTCGCGTCGACGCCGTTGAAGTACTGATACTCCTTCCCGTACTTGTGAGCCAATGTCGACAGGTTGTCGACCTGCCCCGACTTGGAGGGCACGACGTCGTAGAGCGTGCCAATCGAATAGCCGCCGCCGTTGGGAAGTCGCGGATCGAGCGGTGCGGTCACCGTATACGGCGTCAGGTCGGCGTTGCTCAGTGCGAGGTTGTCGCTCACCGTGAAGTGGTCGAACGATCGCCGGTAGTACCCGATCTCGACCGACATGCGCTGGAGGATCTGCTGCTGCACGGACGCGCCGAAGCTCCAGTCGCCCGAGCGGACGCCCCAGCCGTTGAGGAGATCGGGATCGTAGTTTCCTGTGAGGACAGGCTGTCCAAACCGCAGATTCGAGATCTGACCGCAGAAGTCGGGACCTCCTCCGCCGTAGACCGCCGCCGCGTTCCCGTTGGCCTGCGGATTCGACAGATCGCAATTGGGAACGAAATCGGCGTTGGCGTCGATCCAGGTTCTCGTCACACCGGGCACACCGAACGGACCCGTGGACGTCGGGATACGGAGCGTCGGGTTCGTGTTGGCGTAGTTCAACTGCACGCCGACACCCTCGAGATAGCGCCCCAGGTTCATCTTGACCGCCGTGCGTCCATTGCCGAACAGGTCATACGCCACTCCAAAGCGCGGTGTGATGTCCTTGTAGCTGTCGATGCCTTTGGTCTCGGGGAAGGAGTACGCCACCGGCAGGAACCGGTCGGGTCCGATGTTCTGCTCGGGGAACCAGCTCCGCGCAACGTCGAATCGCAGCGCGCCCTGTAACGTCAGGCGCCCCATCGTCCACTGTTCCTGCGCGAAGACGGCATCCCATCCCGCGCGCGCGTTGTTGATCCACGGCGAGATGGTCTGCGTCAGCTGGTTCGGGATGCCATTGTTGAAGCGGTACCACAGATCGGTACTGTTGGTTGACCACGTGCGGTCGTCGGTCATCAACGTACCCTGATACCCCACCTTGAAGCTGTGTCGGCCGGTGACGTAGGCGCCCGATGCCTTCCACGTGTAGGACCCCGTGCGGTTGTCGCCCCAGTCCTGCGATCGGTAGACGATGCCGGGCCGATTGCCGTTGGCGGCGCAGCCTGCGGCGCACTGTTCGGTGACCTTGATCAGATCGTGTGTCGGATTCGGGTTCCGCTCGAAGTTGCCCCACCCGTAGTAGGTGCCGCCGAAGCCGGCCTCGAGCAGCAGCCGGTTCGTCACCGGCGACGACCAGGTCACTTGCGGCACGCGCAGCGGCAAGGTCTGGTTCGGACCGTTCGCTTCCGGCGCGACGACAGGCGGCGTCGTGATGCCGATCGTGTTGCCTTCGCATTTCCGGCAGACCCACTGCTCGTCCCAGTAGCCGCCGATTTTGTTGCGTGGCGTGATCTGCCACGTGAGGCGTCCGCTGATGTTCTCCCACGTGCGGTCGGAGAATCCGGGCTTGCCCTGGTCCGGCGCGTACAGCCACTTGGTCGGATCGCCGGCGTTGAGATTCGTGAACTGATTCGCGTTCACACGCGTGCTGCCCTGCGTCCGGGCGGTCGCGAAGTACCAGAGACGATCTTTGCGTACCGGTCCGCCCACGGCTCCGTTGACGTCGTAGATCTTCGTCAGCGGCGTGGGCGCCGCGACGCCGGTTCCCGCGGAATTGTCCGCCTGCAGGTGCTTGCCGCTGCCGCTGTAGAACATCGACCCGTGGATCGCGTTGCCGCCGGTCTTCGGTACGACATTCATCACCAGACCCGCGGTTTCGGATTCGCCCAACCCGCCTGATGTCGTGAACGAAATCTCTTCGGAGTTGCCGACATCGACCGAGAAGCCGGGCGGCTGATTACCGCCGGGCGGATTGCCGACGTTGAGACCGTCGATGGTCATGCGCCCTTCGTTGTTGCGGCCGCCATGAATGGGAAACTGTGTCGTCGCCGTCCCCGTGGCCACATCGTTGGTGTTGGTGACCACGCCCGGCACGACGACGACGAGGGCGTTGTAGCTGCGAACGGTGGGAATCGCTTTGAGCACCTCGTTGCTGATCACCGTCTGTCGCCTGGCGCTTTGCACGTCGACGATCGGGCTTTCTCCGGTGACCGTGACCGTCTCCTCCAGGGCGCCGACACGCAGCTCCGCGTTGACAGCGGCGGTGAACGACCCGGTCAGCTCGATGCCATCCCGTTCGAGGGCGCTGAATCCGGTCAGCGTGAATGTGACTTTGTAGGTGCCGGGCCGAAGATCTTCGATCCGGTATTGGCCGTTGCTGTCGCTCGATGTCGAACGGACTTTTTCGATGAGCGCAGGGCTGGCGGCCTCGATCGTGACACCCGGGAGGACCGCTCCCGAGGTGTCTCTGACGACGCCAGCAATCACCGCCTGTGCCCAGGCGCTGCTTGGGACGAGGATGATCCATGCCACGACCGCCAGCGCCTTCACGCTCACGCGCATATACCCTCCCTGTCAGTAGGTGAGTTCCAGACCGGGGACCGGGGCTGGCGCACACCCTACTCTCTGTGTGTCGACGAATCAAGCACCGTGATATAAGGAGCCGTCCAAAAGGGCAGACCGATGCCGCTGCGGGCAGGGATGATTTCGATGCGCATATTCCGCGCCGCTATGACAACGGGAATCGTCTGGGCGATCGGCGCAGTCGCGACGTTGGGCCAGACTCCGGTCCCGCTGCACGATCCCCAGTATCCCGACGCCGACATTGCGTACGGCGCGACGCTCTACACCTCGCGCTGCGTGATGTGTCATGGCCCGCAGGGCGATGGCATCGGCGGCATCAACCTTCGCACCGGCGCGTTCAGGACGGCCGTGACCGACCGCGATCTCGATCGCGTGATCCGCAACGGCTCGCCGGCAGGCATGCCCAAATTCGATCTGGACGCCGCCGAAATGGCGGGCGTCATCGCCTACATCCGCAACATGAACGCCATCGACGCGTCGACGGTCAAGACCGGAGATGCCGATCGCGGCCGCGCGCTCTTCACCGGCAAGGGAAACTGCGGAAGCTGTCACCGTGTCGGCGCCACGGGCTCACGCGTGGCCCCGAACCTGAGCGACATCGGCGCCCAGCGGAGTCCTGGATCGCTCGAACGGTCGCTGCTGGATCCAAGCAGCCAGATGATGCCGATCAACCGTCCCGTGCGCGTCGTGACGAAGGACGGCACCGTCATCAACGGTCGGCGCCTCAACGAGGACACCTACGGGCTGCAGATCATCGACGATCGCGAGCGTCTGCATTCGTTCGTGAAGGCGGACCTCCGCGAGTTCACCATCGCGACGACGTCGCCGATGCCGTCGTTCAAAGGGACGTTGTCAACGGGCGAGATCGCGGATCTGCTCGCCTATCTGCTGACACTGAAAGGGCAGTAACCATGATCGGGAGACGCGTCTGGGCGTGGGGTCTTGCCTCGCTCGTGGGTCTGGCCTCTGTTCAACTGCAGGCACAGGTGACGTCCCAGCGGCTGGCCGCGGCACCCAGCGAGCCGCAGAACTGGCTGACCTACTCCGGCAACTATCACAGCACCCGCTACAGTCCGCTCACGCAGATCACGCCGGCCAACGTCAAGAACCTGAAGCTCCAATGGGTGTACCAGGCGCCCGTTGCCGGCAACTGGCAGACGACGCCGCTCGTGGTCGACGGCATGATGTATGTGACGCAGCGTCTCAACGACGTCGTGGCGCTTGATGCGTCCACCGGCCGTGTCTTCTGGATCTATCGCTACACGCCGGACCCCGATCGCATCGTCTGCTGCGGCGCCAACAACCGCGGCCTGGCGATTTTCGGCGACACCCTTTTCATGGGCACGCTCGACGCGCAACTCATCGCCATCGACGCCACGTCGGGTCGGGCGCTCTGGAAGACGGCAGTGGCCAGCACCAAATCCGGCTACTCGATCACGCATGCGCCGCTCGTGGTGAAAGACAGGGTGATCGTCGGTGTCGGTGGCGGCGAGTACGGTATCCGCGGATTCATCGCTGCCTACGACGTCAAGACCGGGAAGGAGGCCTGGCGGTTCTACACCATTCCGGCGCCGGGCGAACCTGGTTCCGAAACGTGGGAGCGCTGTCCGCCGCAGACCGTCACGGTCTGCGATCCCGAGGCCTGGAAGCATGGCGGCGGATCGATCTGGATGACCGGTTCATACGACCCGCAGCTCAATCTCACGTACTGGGGCGTCGGCAACGTCGGGCCGGACTACAACGGGGCGCAGCGGCCCGGCGACAACCTCTATACCGCGTCGATCGTCGCGCTGGACATGGACACAGGCAAGCTCCGATGGCATTACCAGTTCACGCCGCACGACGTCTACGACTACGACTCCGTGCAGGTGCCGGTGCTCATCGACAACTGGAACAACACGGGGATCAACGTCGTCGCCTGGGCCAACCGGAACGGCAACTTCTACATCCTCGATCGCGCGACCGGACGGTTCCTTCTCGGGAAGCCGTTCGTGAAGGTCAACTGGATGAGCGAGTTCGACGAGCGCGGCCGCCCGATGCAGACGCCGCAGCCCGAGGGCCAGCCGACGTATCCCGGGAATCAGGGCGGGACCAACTGGTACTCGCCGTCTTACAGCGTGCGCACGGGACTGTTCTATGTCTCCGCGTGGGAGGACTACGCGAGCATCTACGCGCTGAGCACCGCACAGGCGCCGTACAGCGAAGGGCGGAACTTCGGCGGTAGCGGCCCGCGCAACTTCGCCGTGGTGCCGGGTGCACCGGGACTTGGTCGATCCCCGATCAACACGTGGACCGAGGCCGCTGGGCACGGTGCTGTGATTGCTCTCGACCCCAGGACCGGACAGGAGCGCTGGAAGTTCAAGATGACCGACGTCACCGACAGCGGCATCCTGACCACGGCGTCGGACCTGCTGTTCACGGGTGGCCGCGAAGGCTACTTCCAGGCGCTCGACGCGCGCACCGGAGCGCTCCTGTGGAAGACGAATCTTGGCGCGGCCATCAACAGCGGTCCGATCAGCTATCGCGTCGGCACCAAGCAGTACGTGTCGATCGTGTCGGGGCTGTCGCTGTTCGTCTTCGCGGTCGACGAGTAGTCATGCCCGGTACCGCGGACTGATCGCCATACGGGTCCGGGATCGTCGGGGGCTTACACGACGGCTCAACGTGAGTTCCGAACGCCGGACCTCTGCTATCCTTGCCCCGGTTGTTGAAACGATGGTGCCTATGCGGAAATCTCTCTCGGCTGCCTGTGCGCTGGGGCTCCTGAGCTTCTCTCTGGCTGGATCCGAGCTGCTCGCGCAACGCGCTCAACGCCCGTCTCTGTTCGTACGCGAAGACTGGACTTTTGCGGCGGGCCAGCCCAACGTCAATACTGCGCAGGAGCCGGAGCACTCGCTCATCCAGGGAGACGTCGCGAACCCGAATGTGGACGTGCACCTGTGGGGCGACAAGACGGGCCTCCTGACCGTCAATCAGCCCGACAACAACAACCTCACGTATGTGATGACGCTCCTGTGCATGACAAGCTGCGCCGTCACGGTCAGAGACCGGAACAACGACGTCGATCTGACCGGACTGGCGACGATCCGCTGGCGCACGAGGGTCAGCGGATTTCACCTGCTCCGGCCGATCGTCAAGCTCGCGGACGGCACGTGGCTCGTGGGCGATCACGCGACCGCGCAGTCCACGGGATGGGTGGAATCCGAAATTCAGCTCGCCGACGTACGCTGGCGGAACCTGAACATCGAAAGCGTGATCGAAGGTCGGGGAGGTGACGGGTGGGTCGCGACGCCGAACCTGAGCCGAGTGGAAGAGGTCGGCTTCACCGACCTGATGAGAGGCGGTGGGCACGGTGCTCCAGGGTCGCGGATCGACTGGATCGAAGTGTACGGAAAGCCCGTTCCGCGAGGATCTGGTCCGCCGGTGCCGTCGAGGTGAGGAGCGCGCCGTCGCGCTGTGCCCGCTGTGAGGCCGTGCCGCGAGGCTGGATCACTTACGAGTCCGACGCATGCAGAGCGCGAGTGCGATGACTGCTACTTGCCAACCAGATGTGACACGTCTTGCTCGTTCTCGTTGCAGACATAGTCGATGAGATCCGTGTCGAGGGCGAGGAACTGATTGAGTCGAACGGTCCACGGCCGGCTGTAGGCCTTTGCATCGTCCACCGTGACGTCGATTTCCAGTTTGCCGTAGTTGACGCGACGGAACCGCTCCGTGATGCGTGCGGCATCAGTCAGCGGACTGCCGTTGGCGTCGAGCCATAGCCCATCGCGGAAGCCCGCGCTCCGAACGACCAGCGTATCGCCATCCCACGTTCCTGATGAATACCCGACCCACGACGGATTGGGGTCCTCCGGCAGCGGCCGTCCGTCGGTGAAGATCTGTCGATAGGAGGTGTTGTGCTCGTTGAGGATGACGAGCAGGCCGGGCACCTGCACGATCTTCTTGAGCAAGGCGATCGTGTGCAGCCTCACGATGCCGATGGGCAGACAGAATGAGGTCGGGTCTTCTTTCCTGAGCTCCGCGGTCCGCTTTTTCGCGGCCGCAGCCGCCCATGGAAGATACGGCAGCCCCCCTGGAAGACTCCAGCCGATGTTGGTGAACTCCTGTCCGACGGGCATGTCGGCGCAGCCGTCGGCAGGGCATGGCCGGTTGTGCTCGATGTCCCAGACGCCAGAGAAATCCGGCTTCCCATCAGTGGTTCTCGGCGTGGGCGCGTTGAGATCCGGCGTCCCCGCCGATGTTTTTGGCACGCCGGCCGTCGGATATTTCACCCACTGCGCGTCCAGCGGGGAGACGTGAACCAACATGGCGGCCAGCGCGACGGCTGCGCCCGTGATGATCCGAAACGCACACCACGTCATCGCTCGCATGCTCACCTCCGTCGACATCGGGGACGCCGTTGCGCGATTCTATAGCCGCTGTGCCCAAGGCTAACGGGAAAGACTCCTCCGTCGTCGCGCGGCAGTGGAACTGGATTCGGCAGGGAACGAAAGGTACGAAGCGCGCGCTCGACGCAACGCGGCCTGACTCCGCGCGAAGTCAAGGTACTCGAGCGCGTTGCCGAGGGGATGCGGAACAAGGAGATGGGCGCCGCGTTGCGCATCAGCGAAGAGACCGTGCAGGTGCACGTCAAGAACATCCTGTCGAAGCTCGGTGTGAACGACCGCACCGCTGCCGTGACGGTCGCGTTCCGGCGGCGGATCATCCACAGTGTGATCTAGTTGGTGGTTGGTGGATAGTGGTTGCCGCGAGGGACAGCAGGAAATATTCAGCCGGCTCGCAGGTGCAACTCGGCCTGACGTTCAGCACGCTGGCGGAGCGAGTCGGATCCGAAATCAATGTCCTCGCCTTCATCAGTCGTCCACAGCACGGTGTGGCCATACTCGCCCACAGCCACCTGACGGAACCTGTCGGGATCTTGCAAGTACGACAGCACCCCACCACGTTCGATGACCGGCCGCAGGTCAACGACGGCGGCGTAGCCATCATTCCAACGAACCTTCAGCACGCCTTGAATGACCGCCTCCGCCGAAAGGATCCGCGGAATCTCGGTCATGCGATTCTCCCAGGGTTCCGCCCTGCCGCACACGCCTCCCATGCTGCCTGCAAGTGTTCGCGCCGAGCTGCCGCCCATGCTCTGACCGTCTGCAGCTGCGGTGTCGGCAGGCTTCCTTGAGCACCTCCAGCGTCGCGATGTCGACTTGCGCGACGAACTCCGCATAGCGTGCGTGAAAGTGGCGGCGGATGCTCGTCGAAGTAGAAGTCGATCTTCACGCCATCAATGATAGCAACGGTCGGCACGGGGGCGTCATTCTCCCACGCGCTGGCGGGCGGAGGGACGTCACGTGCAGACCGAGCGTAGCGCCGGGAATGTCGGCGATGGTTCCACGTGAGGGCGACCGACGGCGCTGAACGCAGTGGCTGTTTGGCCGATGCGTTCGATCCGTTCTCCGCTCATGGCCGTAGAATCGCCCAATGCGAGAGGTATTCTCCGCGCGATTGGGTTGCGGGTGCTGCGTCCTCGTGGCCTTTGTCGCACTGTTCGCTGCCCCGGCCGCGGTCTCGGCGCAACCCGCGCAATCTCGCGCGGTCGCGACGACGCCTCATTCATGAGATCTGCGCACACAGCAGAGAAATGTTCGTGCGCACGGGATGATCCACGGTATCGGTATTCCTGACGTAGACGGTGAAGCCGCCCGTCGATGTGTATTCCGTTCCGGCTACGGTGATGTTGCGATTGAATACCAGGTCGCCACTCGCCAGCCTGCCGACTTTCGTGGCGCCGCTGAGGATCTTGAATCCAGACGGGCACTGTGCGTCGAGTATGGTAAAGACGGTACCCGCGGGCACGTTGGCGTCGCTGTTCAGCGATCCCTGGAAGTACGACGTGACGCCGCTTGCGCCTGCCGGCCCTTGTGGCCCAGCGGGTCCCGCCGGACCTTGAGGACCGGTCGGTCCGATGGGGCCGACCGGGCCAACGGGCCCGATCGGTCCCTGAATCCCCTGAATGCCTTGAATGTTCCAGTCGAGCGCGGTCTCACTTGGGCCGCACGCGACGCTGGCGCCGACGATCTGTGTTTCGCCGCTGTTCTTGATACAGGCGTGAATGAGTTTGGTGTCCCCGCCGTGAGCGCTCAGCGAGATGGCAGCGCCGCCGGCGATAACGCCAACCGCCAGCCAAGACACTCGCTTCAACAAGCCAAGTCCGCTCGATATCAAGCTATCCATGTTCGTCTCCTCACATGAACAAGCGAATAAACGATTCGGATCAGCTCATTGCAGGGAGAGAGCAGGATTGCCGGAAAGCGAGGCGCCGCAGACCCCCTGCCGTGACGATCGCGTTTCGACGCGGATCATCGACAACGTGATATAGGTGTCCGCGCCGTTCGAGCGCGTGTTCGGTTTTCGCGATCACATCGTTAGCTTGGTCAGGAGGAGCTATGACGCCCACGTCTGCAATTGGGTCCGTGTCTTTCCCCGGACACGTCATCAAGAAAGACGTTGCCAATCCTGAGGCGGTCATTGCCATTCAACGACAGTTGAATGCGCTCGGTTGCGGGCCGGTGAACGAGAACGGTCTTTTCACCGACGACACGACGGTCGCGGTCAAACGGTTTCAGATGCGGTTCTCCGATGTCGAGGGTCATCCGCTGAAAGTCGACGGCGCTGTCGGTCCCATCACGTGGGCCGCGCTCTTTGGGGCCGAGGAGGTCCCTCGCGACGCGACCGACTCGATCGCGACGAAAGCGGTTGATGTTGCGCGTGCGGAAATCGGCGTCACCGAAAACCCGCTTGGCTCGAATCGCGGGCCGCGCGTCGATCAGTATCTGAGGCTCGCTGGTCTCGATCCCGCCGATGGAAGCTTTCCGTGGTGCGCAGCGTTCGTCTACTTCTGTTTCAACGAGGCGGCGAAAAGCGAGGCACGCGCGAATCCTGTCGTGAAGACGGCCGGTGTCCTGGACCATTGGAATCGGGCAGAGAGGAACGGCGCGACGCGGATCAAGGCTGCTGATGCCGTCGCACGTCCGGAACTCGTGCGACGAGGCCAGATCTTCATCATGGATTTCGGCAGCGGCGCTGGGCACACGGGGTTGATCGCCGATGTGCGCGCCGGAAAGCTGATCACGATCGAGGGGAACACGAACAACGGTGGCTCGCGCGAAGGAATCGGTGTCTTCGAACGCACGGGCCGTACAATCGGCTCGGTCAACAAGGGCTTCATCGATTATTCGGCGATGTAACTCGCGCGTCGTCTGCGCATGCGCACAGTCAGGTTTACCGCGCTCGATCGGCTGGCACCGAGAGAGCTTGGCACAGCCGCATCGTACGGAATGTAAGAGTTTCGTAAGACGGCAGTCGCGCGCCGATCGCGTTTCCCCTCTGCTAAGCTACGGCGCATGAAATCGGCACTTACGACCGCATTCATCCTCAGTGCGTGTGTCTTGTTCGCCCAGGCGCCGAACGCCGATCTGGTCAGGACGACGCTGCCGCTGGAGGGCGCGCCGAAAGCGATCGCCGGCCCTTACAAGGTCATGTCGGAGCCCGCTCTCGGGTCGCCGGGCCACGTCGTCTTCCGTCCGGAGGATCTCCGCGGATTCCCCGGCAAGGACAAGCTGCCAGTGATGGCGTGGGGCGACGGCGGCTGCGCCATCAACAGCGCGCGCTACTCGGGGTTTTTCACGACGATCGCGTCGCACGGCTTCCTGGTGATCGGCAACGTGCCGGAGCCGGGCGCCGCGCCACGGCAGCAGAACACCGATGATCTGCGCAACGCGATTGCGTGGGCGGAGAAAGAAAATGCCCGCGACGGCTCGCCGCTCAAAGGCAAGGTCGATCTCGCGCACGTCGCCGTGATGGGGCAGTCGTGCGGGGGATTTCTCTCCATCGCGCTGGGCTCGGACCCGCGCGTGAAGACCATCGGCCTCTTCAACTCCGGGCTGCAGCGGGGCAGGCCGGACTCGAACGAGGACGCGCTGCAGAAAGTCCACGGCCCCGTGCTGCTGATCAACGGCGCCGAACGCGACTTCCTCACGCCCGCATCGCTCACGACATTCGAGCTGATCACGAAGGTGCCGTCGTTCTACGGCGCCCGCCACGGCGCGGGCCACACGGCCACTGTCGATCATCCCGGCGGCGGCGAATATGCGAACGTCGCGTCGAACTGGCTGCTCTGGCAGTTCAAGAACGACAAGAAAGCGGCGGCGATGTTCGTTGGCGACATGTGCGAGCTGTGCACGAACAGCAACTGGGACGTTCGCGCGAAAGGATACCCGGACGCTCGTAATGCGGGTCCGTCGGGGACATTCGATCGCGGCAGCGGTCAGCAGGCGTGGCAGCACGCCAACTACAAGACGACGCTGTCGCAGTGCAAGAACCCGCCGCAGCCGTTCGCGATTCCGGGTGCGGGCAACGCGGCCGCTGCCACCGCTGCCCCGCCTGCGCTGGTGCTTCCGCCGACGTCGTCGATTTCCGGAGTGCTGGAGGCGGTACAGAGCTGGAAGGTCGTCTGGTCGTGGCAGGGCAACAACGTCGACGGCCCGATCGCCGGCGAGAACGGCGCCATCCTGTTCGCGAACAACGACGCGGGCGACGTCATCCAGTTCGATCCGTCAACCGGCCTGGCGAGGGTCGCTTACGGCAACATCAATACCGCGGGCGCCGTCTCGCGCAGCAAGAACGGCGCGCTGTTCGTTGCCGAACGCGGACTCGGCGGCGGCATCGAGCAGCTCGAGCCGCAGCGCCGGAAGCTCGCGAACACCTTCAACGGCGAGCCGCTCGAGTGCATTGGCGGTGTCATCAACGATCTCACGGCCGACGCCAGCGGCGGCGTCTACTTCTCCGTTACCGGCGCGAGAAACAGCGGCGTCTTCTATGCCAGCGCGAAAGGTGTCGTCTCCCAGTATGGGAAAGACGTGCCGCTCGCCAACGGCATCATTCTCAGCCCGGACGAGAAGACGTTGTACGTGACCAACGGTGCGATCGTCTACGCCTTCGACGTGAACGCCGACGGCTCGCTGACCAATCAGCGCGAGTTCGGCAAGCTGCAGGGGGGTGAGGGTGGCGACGGATCGGCCGTCGATCAGAAGGGCAACGTGTACGTCGCGACCGGAAAGTCGGTGGACGTTTTCGCGCCTGACGGCAAGTTCCTCGGCACGATTCCGGGCCCGCAGGGGCTGCACGGCACGTTCTTCGGCGGCAAGGACCGGAAGACGCTCTATGGGATCGTCTTCTACGGGACGTGGGGGACACCGAGCGCGCGAAACGCGATCATCGCGATTCCGACCATCGCGCAGGGTTATACGGGCCGTGCGAAATAGCAAGGATTACTTGGTCGCGTTGCCGCCTGCGGCGTCGTACACCACCCTTCCTCCGACCATTGTCATCACCGGCTTGATGTCCTTGATCTGATCGGCGGGGACCGTCAGGTAGTCGCGGTCGAGCACCGCGAGGTCGGCGTACTTGCCCGGCTGAATCGAGCCGAGATTGTTTTCCTGGAACACGAAGAACGAATTCTGGCGCGTATAGGCGATGAGCGCGTCTTCGCGGCTGATCGTCTGCCGCATCACCTTCAGACCGCTCGTCATCTTGCCGGTCACCGCGTAGTGCAGCGCGATGAACGGCATGTATTGATTGGCGGCGCTGCCGTCGCTGCCGAAGCCCCACATGATGCCGCTGTTCTGAATGGTCGCCAGCGGCGGCTGGTCGAGTGCATCCTCGCCGAAGATCTCGTGCATGATGCCGCCGTTGATGACGTTCCATGGGTGGACGGCCGCATACATCCCGAGGCGCTTCATGCGTTCGAGTTGCGCCGCGTTCGACTGGTTGAAGTGCGCCAGCGTCCAGCGTAGGTTCTTAACCGGGTACACCTTGTTGATCGCCTCGATCTGATCGAGGAAGCCGTCGATGGTGTGCGTCAATTCGGCGTGGACGTGGAGCGGCATCCGGTTCTTGGCGATCTCCGTGGCGAGGCGTCGCCACTGCGCGAGATCGTCGGGCTTCGGGTTCGACGTCTTGTCGAACATCGGATCGTTGACCGGCGCGTAGACGTTTTCGCCGTAGAAAATGTTATCGACGTAGTCATCGCCCTGAAAGAGCTTCATCCCCGCGATCTGTGGCAGCGCGCGATCGACCTGCTCCGGTGTTCCGGCGCCTATGCCATCCATGCAGAAGATTCGCGCGTTGAGCTGATGCTGGCTCTCCCATTTGCGATACATCGACACGAGCGCGGGATCGCAGCCGGGCACGCCGAACGTAGTCAGGCCGGCACGGTTCATGTCGCGCAGCATCGCGAGTGAGCTTGCTTCGACCTGACTGTCGGCCACGCGCGGCATCTTGTTGGACACCGTCCGGGCCACGTTCATACCGCCCTCGATCAGGCCGGTGGCGCGGCCTACGGCATCCCTCAGCGCAGACCCCTTGGGCAAGTCCATCGGGTCGGGCGAACCGTCCTTGATGCCGAGCGCCTCGAGTCCGCGTGTATTCAGGTAGACGCGGTAGTACGACTCCTGCAGCGCGACCGGATTGTTCGGTGCCAGGCGATCGAGCTCCTCGCGCGTGAACTTGGTGCGGCTATCCGCGAACTGATCGACCGACCAGCCGCCGATCGTGTAGACCCACTCTCCTGCGGGAAGCGCTTTCGCGCGCGCGGCAATCAGGTCCGTCGCCTGCTTGCGCGACTCGACGCCATCGAAGCGAACCTCGTTCGCCCACGTCGTGCCGGCGCGCAACAGATGCATGTGATTGTCGATGAGACCGGGAACGACCGTGCGCCCGCGAAGATCGATCCGTCGCGCTCCTGGCGCAGCCAGTGCGGTGATCTGCTGGTTGGACCCGACCGCGATGATGCGATCACCGCGTACTGCGATCGCCTGCGCGATCGTGAACTTGCTGTCGACGGTGATGATCTTCCCGTTCGTCAGGATCAGATCCGCTGCGGGCTGCTGCGCGGTGACCAACGCGACGCCGCACATCGCGAGCACCAGCGCCGCCGCAGTGATCGACATCCATCTGCACTGAGTCATCGCAAAACCTCCCATCGAGACACCTGCGACCGTAACACGTGCGCGTGTGTGAATCAACGCATCACGCGGAGGCCACCGCGAGTTGTTCGACGCGCCGTTACTCCTTGCAGGTAATTGCTTCTGGGTATTGAAGCACGCCCGTTCAGACGCGAATAATCCGCGCGACTCACCGAAGCAGCAGTTGAACGCCGAGCGAAGAGGAGAAGTGATGAGGGCACCTCGCGGATGTGACCCGCGAGCAGTCTCGAGTGAGAGGCAACCATCTCCAGCGTATGTTAGCTACTCGAACACGGTATAGTCAGCGAAACGCCAGCGCTGGTACGCGTAAACAACCAGGTCAGCGCCAGTGCAGCGGCAGTTCCCGCGCCAGCATCCACCCACGACGGTGCGGCCGGGCGGAGCAGCCGTTGAGGAACGCGATGCCCACACCAGCCACGACATTGTTCGGGACCGAGCGTGCGATAGTACCCGCGGATGCGCGCGATTCCGGCCAGGAGTGCATGCTCTCGAGCGCGGTTTCGACCAACCGAATCACGGTGAAGAGCCCCAGCAAGAATACGGCAGGCAGTGAGATCGCAGCGAATGGGACCAGCAGGTCGCTGGAGCCGGCAACGAATCCTGTCGCAACCAGCGAGCTCGAAAGCGCCATGACATAGAGCGTGCTGCGTGCGGACGCTTCCGAGTATGTGGAATTGTTTGCTGTTTGCAGCACGAAGTGCTCGGTCGTGAGGGCCGAGAGCACGGCGGTTCGCTCCGATTGTTGATCCATCACTGACGCCCCCTGCGCGTGCGATTGATACGACCTGCCGTCGTATCTCGCGTCCTCAAGCCCGTCCGCTGGGGCCGCTCGCCAGACGCGGCGGCCGATTAGCCACCTGAAACCAAATCGACCTGCTTCGTCATGAATACCGACTCGCCCACGGACGTGCCATCTGCGGGGTCTCGAGCGGCAACAAAGCCAAATCCCCGATAGAACCCGACTGCGTCCGTCGCGACGAACGAAACCAGCTGCGTGCACCCGGCATCCAGCGCGAACCGCTGCACGAGACGCAAGAGCGCCCGTCCATGCCCACGCCGCTGAACGTCTGCGCGAATGGCGACGCGACGGAGCGCGGCAACGTGACCAGCAATGTCGATTCGTACCACGCCAACGGGTTCGCCCATGTGGAGCAGCAACTTCGGATGATTGTTCGGAGCCCGATCGTCGGGATGATCTGCGTCGTAGACACCAATTTCTCCACGCGCCTCAAAGAGCACCTCGCGGCGAATGCGGTGAAAGCTATCCCACTGGCTGATCGTGGTTGGCGTGACGAGTTCGTGAGCGTCCATCGGCTCCTCCGGGAAACGCGTTACCGCTCATCGGCGAGCGGCGCTCACTCTTGCCTCACCCGATCGGTTCTCACTTCGCCGCTGGCTGTCTGCGGCCACTTGTCGGGGTCGTCAGTCTTCGACAGGCCGCTTCTGCTGCCGACGAAGGCAGCCACTGCGAGAGCGCAAAGCGCTCCGGCGATACCAAGCACGACGTCCATGACCGTGTCGTATGACCCAAGCTGAACGTGAGTTCCCAGAACGCGGTCGGACGCAAACTCGACGACTTCCCACGCTCCGACGACTCCGAACATCGCGACCAATGCACTGACGATTGGGCTTGGCCGACCCAGAGGGCCCAGGTCTACACGAAGCATCTTGAACACGCGCAGCAGACAGTACGCGCCGGCGACGCCGCCAAAGAAGTGGAACAATGGGTCGTATTCACGGCGATGGCCGGCTGCAGCGGACAGCGCCACATGCAATGCGATCACGGCCAGCAGCGCCCAACCCACCGACAAGATTTGCCGAGTAAGCAATGTGTTGCTGATCACATGGCATCCATCGGTCTAACGCTTGCCGCTTGCCAACTCAATCGACCATGACGTGGCTGTGTCCATGGGTTGTCGCGTGAGGTGAGCGCAATGTGTGCCCGTGGTCGGCTGCAGCCACAGTTAGCGCGCACGTTGTTCATCCGAACAGGTGTCGCCATCTCTGAGGAGTCGCGACAGATCCGGGCGGGCCGCGTCTGACTGGCCGGCCTCGAGGCGTTCTCGGCTCTCCTCGAGGATTGCCATCCAGCGGTCGGGCCATTCCACAGCCTGGCCTGGTACGGCTGTCATGCCGATCGAGCCGACTGACGCGAGGATCACTGCTCCGCGCATTATTCGCTGCATCATCTGCCGCACCGCTCGACGAGCGTGCCCAAATCGCGCCAGCCGTAGGCACCGTTGAACTCGCCCATGTCACCGTAAAGCCGTTCTGCGCCGAATGCCTCGTAGAAGCCGTTCGATGGGTTCGTCGCTTCACCAAAGAGCAGCATCGAGGTCACGCCCCGATCCAGAAAGCCTCGGGCCATTGCGCAGAGAAGTTGCCGGCCGAGCCCCTGACGCTGGAACGCTGCAGCAAATAGATCTTATTGAGCTCGCCGGCGTATCCAGGCACGCCGCCATCGTGTGGCGTGCCCTTCGCAAACCCAACCAGCGTGCCGTCCTCGTCTTCGATGACGTAGCAGAACCAACTGCCGTCCTGCCGCTCGAATGCTTCGCGCCACTGACGTTCCCTCAATTCGTACGACGGACCTCCGGGTCGGCCACCTCGATGCGTTTCGTTGAAGGTCTGCACGTGTAACCCGGCCAACGCCGGAATGTCAGTCTTCCGCGCGTCTCGGAGATGGAATGCCATGTTGCCACGCTTTCAGATGGCTGCGGGCCGCCGGCCGAACATCGCCACCAACATACGGCGATGCAACCATAGCCAGCGGGGCCCAACTTGCCAACCACCAGATGTGCCGCGCAAGCGATGTGTTGTTGATGACGCAGGTTCCCTCGTCTGAGGGGGGGGCACGTGTCGGCCTAGTCTTCCGCTTCAGCCCCGCGAACGCGAAACGTCTCGAGCTCTCGTCGGCCAATTCCGACGCATTCCACTCGAGGAAGTCGGGATGGTCGGTGGGCTCGGGCTTGGTGTACTGGGGCACGACGAACTCGATTTCGGGAATCACCCCTTTTTGCGACGAACCGTTGTCGGGGCCACGGCCTGACCCACGTCGGGTGAGTACACGCTGATGACCAGGGCCCCTCGGACATCGGCAATCGCTTCCAACGTTGGCTGTTGCAGACGAAGTTCGAAGCCGTGTGGCTCGAGACCGGCTTCGATCCCGACGTTGAACTCGCGTCGTTGCGCCCCATCCCAGATCTTTCGCTGAGGCCGCGGGAGGCCGCGGATACAACGAATCAGCCCGACGATCGTGTCATCGGCTGACATCGCCATGTGCGATGACGCGAGCTCAACGTGCGCCTCGTACCTGCGCCGCGCTCCGCCGACGAAGAGAACGAAAGCGTCGTCACCCAGCGCTCGCACGAATCCATCCAGCGGCACTGACGCGTAGACGTCAAGATCGACGTTGACATAGTGAGTAGGCTCGGGTGCCAGGCCAGCGGGCGCTCTCTTCGTCACGGGGCCTGAGGCTCTACGCGGGTCTCGAGCACTCAACCTGAGACGACCTTCTCGATTCCGTACCCGCCAATCGGAACGGTCTCCACACGACTATTGAAGCCGGCGATCATCGGGCGGCCCTTCGCAATAGCGGCTTGCACGGCAGGCAATGACAGCGACGCCGTGTGGCTTGCTTGACTGTCCCATACCTCCGTGATCCAGAGGGCATCGGCATCCGCGGAGTCAGAGGCCACGACGTAGCTCAGACACCCCGGCATCGCACCGGTTCCCTCCACGAGGATTGCTGCAAGCGCGTCTCGTTGTCCGGGTACCGTACTGATTTTCTAATCAAGCCGTACATCTCGTCTCACCCTTTCGGACCGCATGTTCCACGCCCTGGTGGTCGACGGCGACGCGTCATCGGTGAGCGTCTGCCGCCGTTACATGCCAACCATCCACAACCGGTCATCGAGCGCAATTGACTCGTATGGATCCCAGTCTACGCGCCCGAATTGAGGGTGTAACGGGTTGAGAATGTAGTTCCTCTCGGTCGGGACGATCGCGCTCGGCACCGACAACGCCGGGGCGGAGGCGCGCTGCAGCCATTCGTCTCCGATCGCTCGAGTGGCGGCATAGGGCGTCCGTGGCGAGAAATCGACCGGCACACGCCGGTCAGCGAGCCGATCGATGAGCGAGTCATCCAGCCGGAGTCGAAAGCGCACGCGCGAGGCGGAGCGTTGAGTGGCATCAGGCGCGTGGACCAGGATTTCGAGAATCGCCAACGAGAGATGTTCCGCGCAGTAGATAGCCGGGCGACCGGGTGACGTCCAGCGCCCGCCGACTATCTTCGCCCCTTCGCCCGTCTTCGCGGCTGTCGCGTGCCGCGCCTTGTCGACGCGCCATATCGTCTGTGTCACGCGACGATGCCGTATTCGATGCGGCGCAACAGATCCTCGACCTCACGCGCGCCGGCTTCGGTGGTCGCGTATTCGAGCGGTATGGCGCCGCCGAGTCCGATCTGGGACGCCTTCAACCAGGTCCGGGCTCCTTCGTCGTTCTCGAAGACGTCGAGCGCCAGCCACCACAGCCGGGCGAACCGCATCAGACGGTCCGATTCCTGTTTTGGAAAACGGCGCGATCGTTTGCGACGGTAGAACGTCGCGGCCGGTATGTCGAGCAGCGACGCCAGCCGCTCGAGCGTCACATCGAGGGCAGTCGCCAGCGCCTCGGCGTTGGCCCAGGGCAGCCCGCGCTGGATGAGTTCCACCGCCCTGGCCGCCGGCGGTCGAGCGGCGAGCACAGTCCGCATGCATTCACTATCATATGAGAGTAATTATTATGTCAACTGAGCAGTCAGTCGCGGGGGCGAAGAGTGTGGCGCCGCAGTTGATGCACCGTTCGGCCGGGCAGTCGCGTCGTATTCATCAACGATGAGAGTCCTGCAGTGACCCGCTCGTGGGCTGCACGCTTCCTGCGCGAGCGCGTCAAGGAGGTCGGGCGCGCGGTGCCGTCCGCCGCGTATACGCCGTCCCCGTCGACCTGGAGCGACAACGCCATCACGCTCGCGTGGCTGGGACACTCGACGGTGCTGATCAACTTCTATGGCGTGCGTATCCTGACGGATCCGGTCCTGTTCTCCAGAATCGGCGTCAATCTCGGCGTCGGGTCGTTCGGCCCGTTGCGGCAGGTTGCGTGCGCGCTGTCGCCGGCATCGCTACCGGATATCGACCTGGTGCTCGTCTCGCACGCGCATTTCGATCATTTGGATACGCGGTCACTGGCCGCACTGCGCGGACGGCCAGCCGCCGTCGTCGCCGCGAACACGTCGGACTTGCTTCCGCGTCGTCGCTACTCGTCGGTGAACGAACTGCAGTGGAACGAACAGATCGTCATCCACACGCCACGAGGGTCCGTGCAGATCCGATCGGTCGAGGTCAAGCACTGGGGCGCGCGGCTCGGTCGCGACACGCATCGGGGATGGACCGGCTTCATCGTGGAGCGCGAAGGCAAGCGACTGCTGATTGCGGGGGATACCGCGCAGACGCCGCTCTTCCGTGAGCATCGCCGGCACGGCCCATTCGAGGCCGCGGTGATGCCGATCGGCGCCTACGATCCGTGGATCTGGCATCACTGCACGCCCGAGCAGGCAGTCGCGATGGCCGATGCCGCGGGCGCGCGGCTCATCGTCCCCGTACATCACCAGACCTTCAAATTGAGTCGCGAGGCCCACCGCGAGCCGATCGAGCGCGCTGACGCCGCGCTCGCGCACGAGCAGGGCCGGCTCGCGCTTCGCGAGATCGGCGAAACGGTCGTTATCGCGAACTAGCAGCTGGGCTCGGAGGCTGCGGCGCGGCCGTCTGGCGGACCGGCGGTAGTGGCGGCTGCGGACCGAGCACCTTGGTCAACGCCTGGTAGGCGCACTGTTCTTCTTGCGGCCCGCCGCCAACGCCGATGGCACCAATGAGTTGATCCTCCACCATGATCGGAAGTCCGCCCGCCGCGAAGTAATACGCGCGGCCGGAGGATTCGCCGAGATCGGTGCGGAACAAGCGCGTATCGATGGTCGGGAATCGCTCGGCGACGGCACGTGACGAGGTGCGCGCGTAAAGCACGGTTTTCGCCTTCAGCAACGCCGCCTCGATGGCGATCGGGAACTGACCGTCCATGATGTGCGCGTGCACGATGTCGGTGCTCGGTGCCAGCACGAAGATCGAATACGACGCGTTCGAGGCGCGCGCGAAGTCGACGCAGGCTTCGGCGATCGCCTTGGCCGTGACCGCGTTGATTTGTGTCTTGATGAGCGTCTTCTTCGCATCCTCGGCGGAGATCGTGGTGCTCGCCAGTGTCGCTGCACGCCCTGGCGTTTGTGCCGAGGCCGCGGTCGTGAGAGCGGCGGCGAGGAAACCGGTTGTCACCGTGGTGAGGCGCACCGCGCATATCTGTTTGATCATGCGCGGATTGTAAGGTATCCGCGTGCCCAAGGCGGCACCAACCTACGGGAATTCCGGTATTGCGGCCAATCTGGCCGCCCTGCGATTCTTCCCGCCGGACGAAGAGCCACGCCGATATTCCATCCGCATCGGTGCCTCGTAACCAGCCAAGCGGCTTCGCCGTTGGTACCCCCTTCGCCTCTTGGCTGGTTGCCAATCTCTCTTGCCGCGCTCCGCGCGGCTAGGACCGTTATGCGGGCCAGCAAACGAGTGGAAATTCGCGTTCTGGGCCGCATAGCGGTCCAATTCACTGGAGTAACTATGGCGGAACTCAGCGGTCGCCTTCGGCGGACCCTGCTGCTGCTCGCGTTCGTCGTTCTTGGGAGCGGTGTCGCCGCTGCCCAGACCATCACCGGCGTCGTCACGGATGAATCGGGCGCGGTGCTGCCCGGCGTGACCGTCGAGGGCAAGAGTCCAGCGCTGATCGAGCCATCCCGCAGTGTCGTGACCGACGAAGCGGGCCGCTACCGAATGGTCAATTTGCCTGCGGGCACCTACTCGGTGACGTTCACTCTCACCGGGTTCAATATCGCGACGAGACCGGGAATCCAGCTGACGACGGATTTCACAGCGGTCGTCAATATGGAGCTCAAACTCGGTCAGCAGACGGAAGCGATCACCGTCACCGCCGAAGCGCCGCTGGTCGACACACAAAGTTCCGCGGCGCCGCAGATCATGTCCCGCGAAGTCATCGACGTGCTGCCGACGGGGCGAAGCGCCGAAGCGATCGGCGTGCTCATTCCGGGCGTCACCTTGCGCGCGGCCGGCTCGGGATCGATCTCGAGGGACGTGGGCGGTTCCGCGATGATGAACCAGTCGCCGCTGCAGTTCCGCGGCACCAGCGACACCGTGCAGGTGATTGCGGGCATGCGCCGCGTGTACATGCGACCCGGTCCGGAGTTCAACGGCGTGTACGTCAACGACGGCGCCGTCCAGGAAATGAGCTTCGGCACGGGCGCCGAAGCGATGGACATGGGGCAGTCGGGGATGCGCGTCAACATCATCCCGAAGAGCGGCGGCAATGTGTTCCACGGCAGCGTCCTCGGCGCCTACACGAAGGACTCGCTGCAGTCGGAGATGAACATCGACGATCGTCTGAAGTCGCTCGGGTTCACCAATCCCACCGGACTGGTGAAGTTGTGGGACGTCAATCCCAGCGTCGGCGGTCCGATCGTCCGCGACAAGCTGTGGTTCTCCTCGTCGTACCGGTCGTGGGGCGTGACGAACACCGCGCCGATCGCGTTCAACACCGACACGACTCACCAGCTGTATATCCCCGCGAACGAGAACGCGACCGATCCGGGAAAGATCTGGGACGTCACCAATCGCGTGACCTGGCAGGCGTCCGCCAAGGACAACGTCACGGCGTTCATCGACAACCAGAAGCGCACGCGCGCGCGATTCTCGATCAGCTCGGCGCTCGCCCCCGAGGCGGCATCGGTCAACGGGTTCCCGACTGCCACGTATCAGGGACGCTGGACGCGGATTCAGAATTCCAATCTCGTGATGGAGGCTGGATACCAGCACTTCAACTCGGAGAACCAGGTGCGGTACCAGGACGCGAACTTCCGTTCGGTCTGGTGCTTCGAGAACGTCCTGACGCAGAAGACGCAGGCGCCAGCCTACTTCTCGCTCACCGAACAGACGACCGGCATCACGTATAACGCCGGTGCCGCGTGCACCAACGACTTCAACTCGACGGAGCACTATCTGGCCACCGTGACGTATATCCGCGGCGCGCACGAAGCGAAGATCGGCGGCTCGCTCTTTCGCGGTGAGTCGTACAACCCGAGTCAGCCGCTCGGCTACGCGTCGTATACCTATCGCAACGCTCAGCCGCTTTCGGTCACGTTGCGTTTGCCGCGCGCGCAGACCGACCAGGTGAAGGCCGATATCGGGCTCTGGGCGCAGGACCGGTGGCGTTTGAACCGGTTGACGCTCAACTACGGCGTACGCCTGGACGCGCTGCGAACCGGCTGGCCCGAGCAGGAACTTCCGGCAAACCCGTTCACCGACGCGGCACGCTTCGAGGCGCGCGACACGTTCGTGAACTGGAAGGACATCTCGCCTCGTGTTGGCGGTGCCTACGATCTGTTTGGCAACGGCAAGACCGCGATCAAGGGCAGCGTCGCACGCTACGTCGGCGCCGAAACGATCGGGCTGACGGCATCCGGCAATCCGGTGAGCTCGATCTCCACGACCGTCACACGGACATGGTCGGACTTGAACAACGACCGTTCGATCTTCGATTCGAACATGACGCTGCAGGCAGCGGAGCTCGGGCCGAACACGAACGCGAACTTCGGGAAGCTGGTCCAGACGACGACAGTGGATCCCGAGCTGCTCGAGGGATGGTTCCAGCGTCCGTATACCTACGAGGTCGATCTCGGTGTCCAGCACCAGTTGGCTGCGCGCGCCTCGGCGACCGCGATGTTCTACCACCGCTGGAGCGGGAATCAGCTGGTGATGGAAAACACGGCGATCAGCAACAGGGACTATTCCGCGCCGTTCTGCCTCACTGCGCCGAGCGATTCGAGGCTTCCGGGTGGCGGCGGGTACAGCGTGTGTAACTTGTATGACCTGACTCCGTCCGCGCTGGGCCGCGTGCAGAATCTCATCACGTCAGCCAGCAATGTCGGAACCGGCGTCAAGCAGATGAACACCGGTGTCGACCTCACCGCCAGCATTCGAATGGCGAGGGTCCTGGTACAGGGCGGCGTGGATCTGCGGCGCGATATCGAGGACAGTTGCGGCATCCTGACCGGCGACCACCCAGCGGGGACGCAGTTCCCGTTCTCGGGAGCCGGGGCGGGGACGATCACGACGAGCCCGGAAACATCGGTCTTCCAGGACGGCAGCCGCTACTGCGACCGTAACAGCGGGCTCCGTCCGGACGTGAAGTTCTCCGGATCGTACGAGCTGCCGTGGTGGGGTCTGCAGACGTCGGCGACGTATCAGAACGCCTCCGGGCCGACGATCACGTCGACGTGGGCGGTTCCCAACGCGCTGGTCGCTCCAGCGCTCGGCCGCAATCTGTCGGCGGGCGCGACGGCAACCAAGACGATCAACATCATTCAGCCGAACACGGTGTTCGGCGATCGGTTGAATCAGATCGACGCGCGTCTGTCGAAGAAGTTCGACCTCAGTGGTTCAGCGCGGTTCGCCGTGAACTTCGATCTGTACAACGTCACGAACAGCAACTGGATCATTGGCTACACGCCGACGTTCGGGCCGAACTTCGAGAGGCCGACGCAGGTGCTGGCGCCGCGGCTGTTCAAGTTCGGGGGCCAGTTCGACTTCTAACGCTGGCAGGTCTCAGGATTCAGGAATCCGGAATCAGGGCTGGGCCAGGATTCAGGCCTGAGGAATCACACTGATGAGGATCAGAAGGACCGCGATCGCCGTGGCAGTACTGTTGTCCGCCGCGACCGTGGCGATCGGGCAGGGCGGACAGGAGGGACGGGGCACCGGCGCGCAGCCGCCTCGGCCCGAAGACAATCGCCCACCGGTCTTCTTTCGCGAAGAGTGGAAGCATCAGTTCGACCGCGGCGGTCCGCCCGAAGGACCTGTGAGCCAGGAGCACGTCTCGCGTCCGGACCTCGAGCTCAAACTCTATGGTGAAGCGCCGAAGGGCGATACGCGAGGCCAGGAACATACACACACCGGGATGTGGATGAACAAGCGATTCGCCAACGACCCGGCACATCTCTTCACCGGGACGTGCAACCGCCCCTGCGCGATGACGCTTCGACATCGCACGCAGTACGTGGACCTCTCAGGGTTCGGCGCGAAGATCCGCTGGTACGTGAAGCAATCGGGGTTTCACGAGGTCCGACCGGTGCTCAAACTCGCCGACGGCACGTACCTCGTGGGCGACCACAGAGACGGATGGGTCGAGGCGTTCGACTGGTACGTGAGCGAGATCCTGATCGCGTCGGTGCGATGGCGGAAGCTTGATCCGGAGAAGGTGGTGACGACGCTGGGTCCGCCGGCCAATGCCGTCGGCTGGGTCGAGAAGCCGGACCTGAGTCGCGTCGACGAAGTGGGCTTCGTCGATCTGATGCCTGGCAGCAGCCACGGGAACGGTGGATTCTCCGACGTCGCCTGGATCGAGGTGCAGGGAAAGCCCGTGCCTCGCTAGCGCATGACCGTGCGCGTCTCGTTCGCCTTATTGACGTGTGTGTGGTCGACTGCCGCGATCGCCGGTGCCGGCGAGCAGGCGGGCCGCACGCGTACGGTCCTCGACGGCGTCTACACGCAGGCACAGGCGGAGCGCGGCCTGAAGGCGTACACCGAAAACTGCGCCCGCTGTCATCGCGACGACCTTCGCGGCAACCCGGAGGCGATGGCACTGACTGGCGCGCGTTTCACCGAAACGTGGCGCGAGGACAGTCTGTTCAGCCTGTTCGACCACATGGCGACGCGAATGCCTCGCGAGCCGCGGACCACGCTGCCAACACCCGTCTATGTGGACATCGTCGCGTTCATCCTGCAGTTCAATGGCTATCCGGTCGGCAACGAGGAGCTCACCGCGGACAACCTCAAAGCGGTGACGTTCGTTGACAAGGGGGGACCGCAGCCCCTTCCCAACCTCGCCATCGTCCGAGTGGTGGGCTGTCTCACACCTGGCGAGAAGGGAGCCTGGCGCCTGACGAATGCCACCGAAGCGGCGCGGGACCGCGCGGGCCGTTCGACAACGCCCGAAGAGTTGCGCGTGTCGGGAGAAGCATCGTTGGGGGAGCGGGCGTTTCCATTGCAAAACCTGGAATTCCTGCGGGAAGGGTTCATGCCAGAGGCCTACAGTGGCCACAAAGTCCAGGTAAAAGGGGCACTCGTGCGACGGCAGACCGACGAACGGATCACCGTCACGTCGCTGGAGACGCTGGCAACCAGCTGTCCCTAGGATGGTCGAACCTCGGTTCAAACGTCGTAGGGGCCACCTTCAGGTGGCCCTCAGGTCCGCCTAAAGGCGGACCCTACGGTGATTTTGAAACTGCCTCAACCATGTCCACGGTCGTGCCGTGGAGTGGGGGCTAAAGAGGTCCACGGCTACCGGAATTCCGGAATTTCGGACAGGGGGCATGACGCGGCAGAATGTCCCATCACGCGCCGTCTCGCGAGGCCCCTCATACATGAGAGACCACAGTCACACATTGCAACAGCACGCGTCAGCAGGTCCGGATATCTTCGTCTCCCAGGTTCGTTCAAAGGATCGCCACTGATGAAAAGGTTGTCCATCATCGCCGTCATCGCGCTGGCTACGGCCACGCTTCATGGCGGCCAGGCCCAACAGCAACGAGCGCCTGAACGGGGGCCGCGATCGACGGCGGCATCGCAAGCGACGCCGGCTGCGCCGACTCAGTCGGCGCCGAGGTCTGTACGGCCTGCGTCGGTCACGTCGTCTCCGACGCAGACGCCGGCGATGTCGGTCGCCATGCAGCGGCAGGTGATGGACCAGTACTGCGTCACGTGTCACAACAGCCGTTTGAAGACAGCGGGTCTCACGTTCGACGCGGTCGACCTGACCGATGTCGCACCGAACGCCGAGGTGCTGGAGAAGGCGGTTCGCCGGGTGCGCGCGGGGCTGATGCCGCCTTCCGGCGCGCGGCGGCCTGATGCGGCCACGTTGGCCTCACTGGCGGAGGGACTCGAGGCGTCGCTCGATCGCGCGGCGGGCGCCCCAAATCTGGTCGCCCCGGGGCTGCATCGCCTGAACCGGACGGAGTACGCGAACGCGATTCGCGAGCTGCTGGGACTGGAAATCGACGCCGCAGCGTATCTGCCGGTCGATGATTCCACTTCCGGCTTCGACAACGTCGCCGCGGGTCTCACTGTTTCGCCAGCGCTCGTCGAAGGTTACATGTCGGCAGCGGGCAAGATCAGCCGGCTCGCGCTCGGGCGGGCGACGGCACCTGAAGAGAAGCGCTATCTCGCGCCGCAGGACTACTCCCAGGAAGGACACGTCGAAGGGCTTCCGTTCGGCACGCGTGGCGGTCTCCTGATTCACAACTACTTCCCGGCAGATGGCGAGTACCTGTTCTCCTGGTTCCCGGTGCGTGGTAACACCGGTGAGCTCTATGGCGCGGAGTCGAAGGACGAGCAGTTGATCGTCCTCATTGATGGGGAGAAAGTCGGCACGTTCGATATCTCGAAGCTGCCGCAGGGAACGGACAACGACAAGAACGAGCTGCGCCTGAAGGTCAAGGCCGGATATCGCACCGTCGGATTCACGTTCCTCTCGAACACGCAGATTCCTGGCGACGACCTCAATCACCACTATCTGCGCAGCGTGCTCGACACGAACCCGATCTCCGGCTTCATTTTCTACCCGCAAGTTGGGCAGGTGAAGATCCTGGGACCGTATAACGGCGCCGTCGCCACGGATACGGCGAGCAGGAAGAAGATCCTCTCCTGTACTCCTGGGCCGCAGCAGGAAGAGACGGCATGTGCGCGGACGATTCTCAATCGGCTTGCCCGCCAGGCGTTCCGGCGTCCGATCACGGCGGAAGATACGCGGACGCTGATGGAGTTCTACCAGGCTGGACGCGGCAAGACCGGAGGATTCGAGGACGGCATCGAACGCGGGATCCAAGGCATTCTGTCCGACCCCGAATTCGTGTTCCGCAGCGAAGCGCCGCCGTCGCGACTGCGCGCAGGACAGGCGTATCGCATCAACGATCTCGAGCTCGCCTCGCGCCTCGCGTTCTTCCTCTGGAGCACGACGCCCGACGATCAGTTGATCAATCTCGCGTCGCGTGGACAGTTGTCCGATTCCAAGGTGCTCGAGGCGCAGGTGCGCCGCATGGTTGCCGACCCGCGTTCGCGGGAGCTCGTGAAGAACTTCGCCGGTCAGTGGCTGCAGTTGCGCAATCTGCCGAGCGCCGCGCCGACCACGCAGATGTTCCCCGACTTCGACGACAACCTGCGGCAGGCCTTCCGCACCGAAGCGGAGATGTTCTTCGACAGCATCCTGCGCGAGGATCGGAGCGTCGTCGACCTGCTCAACGCGAACTATACGTTCGTCAATGAGCGGCTCGCGCGCCACTACGGGATCCCGAATATCTACGGCAGCCGGTTCCGCCGCGTCACGCTCGACGGCGCGCTCGAGGATCGCCGCGGTCTGCTCGGGAAAGGCGCCGTCCTGCTGACGACGTCGAATCCGGACCGGACGTCGCCGGTGCTGCGCGGCAAGTGGGTGCTGATGAACATCCTGGGCGTGGTGCCTCCGGATCCGCCGGTGGTGCCACCGCTGCGCGAGAGCGGCAAGATGGCCAACGGGCAACCCGTTCCCCTCGAGCTGTCCATGCGCGAGCGCATGACGGAGCACCGCTCGAGCCCGACGTGCGCGAGCTGCCACACGATGATGGACCCGATCGGCTTCGCGCTGGAATCGTTCGACGCGATCGGCAAGGCGCGCACGCAGGAATTCGGCAAGGCGCTGGATCTGAGCGCGCAGCTGACCGACGGCGTGAAGTTCGCGGGGCCGACCGGCCTGCGCCAGGCGTTGATGCGCTACTCGCCGCAGTTCGTCAACAATCTCACCGAAAAGCTGTTCGTCTATGCGCTTGGTCGCAGCGTGGACTATCGCGACATGCCGCAGATTCGCGCAATCGTTCGCGAGTCCGGCCGTACTAATTACCGTATGTCTTCACTCATCCTGGGGATCGTCACGAGCCCGGCGTTCACGATGAATCGGTATGACGCCGAGGGCGAGGGTGCCACCGAGGCGCAGGACCGCAAGGAAACGCCCGCGCCGAAAAAGGATCGGATCTGACCATGTTTCTGACAAAGACACATCTTCCGAGACGCACATTCCTTCGTGGCGCGGGCGTGACGCTGGCGCTGCCGTTCCTGGATTCGATGGTGCCGGCACTGAGTGCGCTGGAGACGTCGCCGGCCAAGTCGAAGACGCGCCTGGTCACGATCTTCGCGCCGCACGGGTGGGCGCCCACGTATTGGGCCGATGGCGATCCGAGCGTGGCGCCGACGGCCGGTCGCAATACCGGACTTGGCTTCATTCACCAGCCGCTCGCGCCATGGCAGGACAAGTTGACGATCGTCAGCGGTCTCGACGCGACGTCGTCCATGCCGCCTCCGGGCAGCAGCGGCGGCGATCACTCGCGCGCCTCCGCCGTGTTTACCGGCACCAGCCCGAAGAAGACGTCCGGGGCTGACATTCACGGCGGCGTCAGCATCGATCAGATCGTGGCGCAGAAGTACGGGCAGGACACGCTGCTGCCGTCGATCCAGCTCGCGATCGAGGATCCGGGTGCGAACACCGGCATCTGCGGGTGGGGATACAGCTGCGCGTACTCGAACTCCGTGTCGTGGGCGGCGCCCAATCGTCCGCTCCCGCACGAGATCAACCCGCAGCTGGTCTTCGAGCGTCTCTACGGCGACGGCAGTACGCCGGAAGAACGGCAGGCTCGTCGTGTGGCGAGTGACAGCATTCTCGACGCGGTGACCAACAAAATCACGCGGCTTCGGTCGCGGCTGCCGGGCAGCGATCGGACGCGGCTGAACGACTACCTCGACTCGGTGCGCGAGATGGAGCGCCGGCTGCAGGTGGCGGCGAAGGTCTCGGGGGAGTCGCCGAACATCGAAGTGCCGTTCGGAGTTCCCGAGTCGTTCGACGAGCACATCAAGCTGCACTTCGATCTGCAGGCGCTCGCGTTCCAGGGCGACATCACCCGCGTGTCCTCGCTGATGGTGGCGCGCGACGTCAGCCTCCGTTCGTATCCCGAGTCGGGAGTGCAGACGGCGAACCACCCGTCATCGCATCACGGCGAGGATCCGAAGCGGCGTGAGGACTGGGCGACGATCAACCAGTACCACATGAAGTGCTTCGCGCATTTCGTCAAGAAGCTCGCCGAGACGCCCGATGGTGACGGCACCCTGCTCGATCACACGCTGATCCTGTGGGGCAGCAACATGGGCAATGCGAATCAGCACAGCCACGTCGGCGCCGGCTATCTGATGATCGGCGGCGCGTCCGGCAGACACCAGCCGAAGAAGCTGAATGTCCGCGACTCCGGTCCCACGTCGAACGTGTTGCTCACGGCGATGCAGTTGATGGGCCTGGAGAAGGACAGCATCGGCGACAGCACGAACCCGGTGGCGGTGTAGGTCGAAGCTGCAAAGGATTCGTCGTAGGGGCCGCCTTCAGTCGGCCCGCGGTCGAAGGAGACGAGATGCGGACAAAGCAGATGATTGCGCCCTTCCTGGTCGGCATGATGCTGGCGGCGGCGAGCTACGCCGGCACCAGCGACGTCGCCGATGCGGCCATGAAACGGGACCAGCCCGCCGTTCGGTTGTTGCTTGGCAAGAAGGCGGACGTGAACGCGCCCCAGGCCGACGGCGCCACCGCGCTGCACTGGGCCGTGTACCACGAAGATGTCGCGCTGGTCGACGAACTGCTCGCCGCCGGCGCGAACGTCATGGCGGCCAACCGTGAAGGCGCGACGCCTTTCTACCTGGCGTGCGTGAGCGGAAACGTGGCGATTATCGGCAAGCTCCTGAAACAGGGTGCCGATGTCAACGGCACGTTCCTGCGCCACGGTGAAACGCCGCTGATGGTCGCGGCGCGCACGGGCCAGCCGGAGGCGGTGAAGATGCTGCTCGAGGCGGGCGCGAAGGTCGATGCCAAGGAGACGCTGCGCCAGACGACCGCGCTCATGTGGGCGGCCGAGCAAGGGCATGCCGAGGTGATCAAGCTGCTGGTGGCCGCTGGTGCCGACATCAACCCGCAATCGACCGTCGGAGTGCCGAAGAAGCGCTACGGCTGTAACAGCTGTACTGGTGAAGACCAGCATACGGGCGGTGTGACGCCGCTCGTCCTCGCGGCGCGCCAGGGCAACCTCGAAGCCGTGAAAACACTCGCCGACAGCGGTGCCGACCTCAACAAGACGTCCGGCGACGGGTCATCGGCCATGGTCATCGCCGTTCAGAATGGCCACTACGATGTGGCGCGATACCTCGTCGAAAAAGGTGCCGATATCAATCTGGCCAACGAAAAGGGCTGGACGCCGCTCTACCTCGCGGTGAAGCACCGGAACCTGGAGACGGGCACGATCCCGGTACCGAATCAGAATCAGGCGTTCGATTTCGTGAAGTTGCTGCTGGATCAACCCAATATCAATGTCAACGCGCGCCTCAAGGCGGACACCGAGATTCGCAACGGCCAGCGCGCGACCTGGCTGGCCGAAGCGGGTGCGACGGCGTTCCTGCGCGCGGCGCTGTGCGGCGACATCGAAGTGATGCGCATGCTCCTCGCCAAGGGCGCGGATCCGAAGATCGCCACCGAGGACGGCACGACGCCGCTGATGGCGGCGGCCGGTGTCGGATACTCGGAGGGTTTCATCCACGATCGGTCGGTCGAGGAGACGATCGAGGCGATGAAACTGATTCTCGAGCTCGGCACCGATATCAACGCGCAGAACAAGGCCGGATTGACGGCTCTGCACGGTGCCGCGCACAAGGCGGTCATCGAGTCGATCAAGCTTCTGGTGGAACGTGGTGCCGACCTGACGATCCTGTCCAAGCCCGCGGCGCGCTTCGGCAATTCGAAAGAAGGTCTGCTGGCGCTGGATTGGGCGCAGGGCGTCCCGGTTGGCGTGCAGTCGGCCATCTATCACGCCGAGGCCGTCAACTATCTGACCAAGGTGATGAACGAGCGCGGAATCCCGATCCCGACGAGGAATCGCACGCTCGGCGGCAACGCGGCTATCGCGGCGACGAAATAACGACGACGTCGACCCGGGATATCGACGTCGACGTCGAGCGCGGCAGTCGTAGGGGCCGCCTTCAGGCGGCCCTCAAGGTATGCCGACCGCAATTCTCATCCTCGTGTTATCGGCTTCATTCGTAGGAGTGTTGGCGGCTCCTGCGCGCGGCCAGGAGAGTCAACGCGCCATCGGTCCTTCTGTCCTCGATGGCGTCTACACGTCCGCACAGGCACGTCGCGGTCAGGAGCAGTTCGAACAGCACTGCGTCAGCTGTCATCGCCAGGACCTGAGTGGGTTCTCGGGCCCACCGCTCAAGGGCGACCGCTTCCTCGATCAGTGGCGCGAGTTTCCGCTCGACGTCCTCTTCAACGTGATGCAGTCGCAGATGCCGCTCGGGAATCCCAGTGGACTGCCGCCGAGTACGTATCTCGATCTCGCGGCGTATATTCTGGAAGCCAACGGGCTTCCGCCGGGTGGGCAAGAGCTCACGTCAGCGGTCGTCGCCAAGGTCCTGTTGGTCGGGCCCGGAGGGCCGAAGCCATTGCCCACCAGTGCGCCGGCGCTGATCGCGGGCTGTCTGACAAAGGATTCCGGCAACGGATGGTTCCTTACGAACGCGAGTGATCCGGTTCGAACACTGAACCCGTTCGAGTTCGCCGATGCGGAGCTCGCCGCCGCCAGCCGCCTCATGTCCGGTCGCGACCTTTTCAGGTTACAGAACATCGAGGATCTTCCCGGCGCGACCGAAGCCGCCGATCGCCTCGTGGGTCAAAAAGTTGTGGCAAAGGGCATCCTGGTCAGGCACGAGAAGGGGAATCGCCTCAACGTCGCTGCGCTGAGCGCGGTCGGCGGCGCGTGCGAGCCGTAGCGAGATCATGAAGAACCTCGTCAACTCCCAATCTGTGTCGCTTCGCCAACTCCCAACGCCCAAAGGAACCCGAACCTCGTGGAGCGTCTTCGCGCCAGCAATCGCCGGCGCAATAGTCCTGGGCGTCGCCTGGGGAGCGTTACGCGGGCACGTGAATGCGCAAGGGACGCCGAAGACCGTGCTCGACGGTGTCTTCAGTGCTGCGCAAGCTGACCGCGGCGCTCGCGCGTATGGGACCGAGTGCGCCGCCTGTCACGACGGCGCCGACGTCGATGGACCGTCGCTCACGGGCCCGATGTTTCTCGATCGCTGGCGTGAGGACACGCTCGACTCGCTGTTCCAGTTCATCAAGACGAACATGCCGCAGCAGGCGCCGGGGTCGCTGTCTGATGCGGTCTACCTCGAGATCCTCGCGCATCTGTTGAGCGAGAACTCATTCAAGGCCGGTTCGGGCGAGCTCACACGCGACGCCCTCGCGAACACGCTCCTCGTTGGGCCCAACGGACCGCAGCCGTTGCCATCCGGCGCTCTCGTTCGCGTCGTCGGGTGCCTGACGCAGAATCCCGCCCGCGAGTGGGTCATTGCACGTGCGGGTCGGCCTGCGCGCGTGAGAGCGGGTAACGAAATCACTGCGGCTGAAGCGACGGGCGCAATGGGCGTTGCGCTTGGGGCCCAGACGTTCACGCTGCAGAATCTCGGCGAGGCTGGCACCCCACTACCGGGCAACGGCGCTCAAGGTCAGAAGGTCGTCGTCAAGGGTGCGCTCACCGAGCGCGCCGGCGCGAGCCGCATTCACGTCACGGCCGCAAAGAGCGTGGCCGACAGCTGCAGCTGAGCGGGCCGACCACTCAGCGAGTCGCCGACCGTGGAATCGGGTGTCCGTAGACCTCGATCCAATCGATTCGCGATCCGCCACCAGCGCCACCGCCGCTTCCGCGCACCAGATCGGTGAAGCCCACTTCATCGACCTGGCTCAAGTCGACATTGGCGGCCCACCCGGGCTGGCGTCGCTCGGTCACGATGTTGGTGCTGTCCAACTCACGCCACCGCACGCTGGCCAGTGAAAATTCAGTTTCACGCCAGTCGCCCGTATAGCCTTCCGTGTAATCGCCGACGAGAAAGCGGCCGTCCGCCAATTTCACGACCGGACGCAGGAGGTTGAAGCCGGCCTGCTTGGTCCGCCACCGAATCTTGGCAACAGGTCCGCTGAGATCGACATAATGCTCTCTGTCCTTGAGCGTGAGCGCCCACGGCTGCGGAGACGAGCCCGACCAGATGTACGACGGATCGTCTTTCGGCGATGTGTGCTTGACGATGCGAATGTCAATCGTGGATGGGCCGTACAAGGTGAGCACCAGCTGCGGGCTCACGACATCCGATTGAACGACTTTGCGTTCTTGAATCTCCGGATCCTTCCAGGTCTCGCGCAAGAACACGGGCGGCCGGTGATCCTCGGGCACCACTGGTGTTGGCTGTTGTGCCGACACGGTGACAGCGACGACGAGAAGAGCGGCGACGAACACAGTGCGCTTCATGAAAGAACTCTCACGCATTACCCAACAATACCCACGTTCTGTCGTGGTGAGACTCGAACCGAACAGGTCGCAGCGCCAGTCGAGGTGTGCATCGCGTGTAAGCTTGAAGATCTCCTCCCACTCACTTGGAGGTCATCATGGCAACAGCGACAGACGCCACGTTGCAGGCGAAGACGATCACACCAACGCTCACGGTCAATGACGTTCAGCAGAGCATCAAATTCTTCGAGGGCCTGGGCTTCGCGGTGGAAGACCGCTGGGAAGAACAAGGCAAGCTGCTTGGTGTCATGCTGCGCGCGGGCGACACCAGCATCGGCTTGAGCCAGGACGACTGGAAGAAAGGACGCGACCGCGAGAAGGGCATCGGACTGCGCCTGTACATCAACACGAAACAGAACATCGATCAGATCGCCTCGCGCGCCAAGTCCGCGGGAGTGACGCTCGATTCTGAACCTCACGATACCGAATGGAAGACACGCGCGTTCGACGTCACCGAACCGACCGGCTTCAAGATCACCATCTCTTCAGAGAGGTAGATTCACGGAGCGACGCCCGTCGGTTCGCATTCGCCGTAGCTCTGCGAAACCATCGGGTCCTCCACGAACGGCGGCACGATCAGGAACACGAAGGCGTGTTCGGCGCGAACGGCTTTGAATTTGCCCGGTGAGCTCTGTGTGGCAAATACCGTCGTCACGTCAAGCGCTCCTCGCGTGCTTTCCATGAAATAGAGTGTCCCGTCGGACAGCACGGCGGAAGCAAAGCGGCGCCCCTGTGGGCCGGACACTTCCGCCGTGGCGTCCTGGATGTCGACGTCGGCGATCGTGACCTGCGAATCGATCGCCTCGGTGTGGACGTCCGGTTTGCCCGCCTTCCATACAACGGATGTCGTGACGCTGAAGCGACAGCGGAAGCCGGTCACCGACGTGAAGGGATTCTGCCGTGTCCCTTGAGCAAGGCCGACGACTGATAGTGACTGCGACATGCACGCCATGATGGCCAGCAGCCACACACCTTGCTTGGTTCGACGTCCCATGTGCAGGAGTGCTCCCGATTCGGATCTGTCTAGTCCGGAATTCATTCGCGTTACTCCCGAGCGAGCGGGTGGCGCCGGGTGGGGCCGCCCCGCCCGCCGCGCAGGCGCCTCCCCGTCGCGCGTCTTTCTTGGCGCCGAGGACGGGTGGGGCAACCCGGCGCCAGGACCCGATCGCGCGTATCGCTCACAAAAGAATTCCGGTGAATTCAGAGTCTAGTTTGCCGCGGCGACCACTTCCCGCGCCTTGGCGCATTCGCTCAACACCGTCAGCACATTCTGCACGGCTTCCCGACCGATCACGTACGGATTCGGTTCGCCCGGCTTGCGGGTCCTGAGCGCCGGGAGCTTCGTCGGCGTCTCGTCGACGAAGCCATGATTGGACAGGAATATGTCCACGTCGGCTCCTCGCGTGATCTCCTTGAAGCGATCCGCGGAGTCTCCGTAGGTCTTGAACGCCGCGGCAATCGGCGTGAAGTTGAATCCGGTGCCACCCCACAACGCGGCCGTGTGCGGCGTGCCGTTGTCTTTGACCGGAATGACCACGGAAATGGTGCCAGGCGTATGACCCGGCGTGACATACAACGTGATCGTCGTATCGCCCAAGGTGAGTTTCTGGCCGTCGACGATCGTCATGTCCCGCGCCGGCGGGGCGTCCCACGCCGGGTTGTTGAACTGCAGTGGTCCGGCCATGCCTTTCCAGTCGGCCTCGCTGCTGATCACGCGCGGATGAAGATGATCGACCAGATAGCGCGCGCCGCCATAGTGATCGCCGTGCGAGTGCGTGACGATCAAATATTTGACCTGCGCCGGATCGAGCCCGACCTTGCGCAACCCCGGTACGATGGCGCTCTCCGCCTCCTTCCCGTTGTTGAGCGCATCGATCAGGATGATGCCGTCCGATGTTTTGATGGCCCAGGACGAGACGCTGGCCAGACCAACGAAGTAGAGATTGTCGAAGGCCTTGCCGGCTTCCAGTGTCTCGGTGCCGCCGGCTGGACCACCGCGCGCGCCCGCCGCCTGACCACCGCGTCCGCCCCGACCCGTTGCGGCGTCCGGAATGTTGCATTGATTCAGCACGTTCCTGGCGACGCCGCTGGCGGCCGCGGTAGCGCGGGCGACGTGCTGCTGGTACGCGGGCGGCTGATTCGCAGACGCTGCCGATTGCGCAGGGGCCTGTCCGTGTACGACGAACGTCGTGAGGAGCGCGAGTGCCACGGCGAGCGTGATATCCCGGTATGTCATCCTGTCTCCAGTCGAGTGGTTATAAGGTATCGCGGTCGAAGATGAATTCCGTGTACCGGATTCCACGTAGAAGCTCGTCGACCGCATCAACGCCGGCCGATGGCTCCGGCGTTGACAGCGCGCGGGTCATCACTGACGATCAGTTCGGCAAAGCGCTCGAAGTGTTGGCCGGCTGCGTGACTGACGTCGCGGCCGTCATCACTGCCTGACCCGTTTGCCTGCGAGGTATTCCATGACCAGCCTGACTGAAGCGACCCCGTCGGTGACCGCGCGCGAACAGGTGCCACTGCCATTCTGGATTAACGGCGCTCGCGCGACGTCGCACAGCCAGCGGTTCGGGACGGTTTCCAATCCCTCGACGGGTCAGATCGAGCGGATGGTCCCAATGGCCGACGCCGTCGACGTCGATCACGCCGTCCGTGCGGCCTCGGCCGCCTGGCCGGACTGGCGCGGGATGACGCCGCTGCGTCGTGCGCGCATCCTGACGCGGTTCCGCGAGCTGCTGGAAGCCAATCAGAAGAAGATCGCCGCCTTGATCAGCGCGGAGCACGGCAAGGTGTTCCTGGATGCCATGGGGTCCGTACAACGCGGCATCGAAGTCGTCGAATTCGCCTGCGGTGCACCGCATCTGCTCAAAGGGGCGTTTTCCGAAGACGTCGGGCGTGATGTGGATGCGTACTCAATCGCGCAGCCAGTCGGCGTCTGCGTTGGCATCACACCGTTCAATTTTCCAGCGATGGTGCCGCTGTGGATGTTTCCTGTGGCGCTGGTCTGCGGGAATACGTTCGTCCTCAAGCCATCGGAGAAGGATCCGTCACCCGCCATCCTGATGGCGGAACTGCTGAAGGAGGCCGGGCTTCCGGACGGTGTGTTCAACGTGGTGCACGGAGACAAAGAAGCCGTGCATGCGCTGATCACTCACCCCGACGTGGCCGCGGTATCGTTCGTCGGCTCGACCCCGATCGCGAAGGAGATTTACACGACGGCGTCCGCGGCCGGTAAGCGAGTGCAGGCGCTTGGTGGTGCGAAGAACCACGCGGTCGTGCTCCCCGACGCTGATTTCGAGTTCGCGGCGGACGCGATCACAGGCGCCGCATTCGGATCGGCAGGTGAGCGATGCATGGCGATTTCCGCGGTTGTCGCTGTGGGCGGCGCAGGCGACCCGTTCGTGTCGTTGCTCGAGCGGAAGGCGCGGGCGCTGAGGGTGGGTCCGAGCCTGGCCGAGGATGTCGACATGGGCCCGCTCGTCACCGCCGAGCACCGCGCGAAGGTCGTCAACTACATCACACGCGGTGTGGCGCAAGGCGCGCGGCTGCTCGTCGACGGTCGCGAGCTGGTCGTCGCTGGCCATGAATCCGGCTTCTTCCTCGGTCCGTGTCTGTTCGATCACGTGACGCCCGAGATGGTGGTCTACACCGACGAGATCTTCGGGCCGGTGCTGATCGTCGTGCGCGTGCCGACACTCGAGGCCGCCATCGAGTTGATCAATCGCAACCCGTATGGCAACGGCACTGCGCTGTTCACGAGGTCGGGCGGCGCCGCGCGTCTCTTCGAGCAGCAGGTCGAGGTCGGGATGGTGGGGATCAACGTGCCGATTCCAGTGCCCATGGCGTTTTATTCCTTCGGCGGCTGGAAGCAATCGCTCTTCGGCGACCTGCACGTGCACGGCACCGACGGTGTTCGCTTCTACACGCGCGTCAAAGCGGTGACCCGCCGATGGACCGGGACAGTGTCAGCGGCGTCGTTTCACATGCCTCAACTCGGCTGAATCGCAGACGCAGTTTGTACCGGGATTCCCGTACAGGGAATTCCGGTATTGCCCACCTCACACCCTTCCTGCGAACCTTCACGCCCGGGCTCGGAACACTTCTGACGGAGTCAGCATGTACACACATCGAGGGCGTGTTCACCACGCACTTCTGGCGTTGCTCTTTCTCCTCTTCACGGGCGGACCTCTCGCAGCTCAGACAATCTCCGGCGTCGTCACGGACACGACCGGCGCGGTGGTCCCTGGCGTGACGGTCGAGGCCCGCAGCGCGACTCAGAATCAGGCCGCTCGCACCGTTGTGACCGACGAAGCCGGTCGCTACCGCTTCGCGAATCTGCAGCCGGGCACGTATTCGGTGACGTTCACCCTCGAAGGGTTCAACTCGGCGACGAGGCCGGACATCACTCTCACATCCGACTTCAACGCGACGGTCGACATGCAGCTGTCGATCGGCACGCAGATACAGGCGATCACCGTGAGGGCCGACGCGCCGGTCGTCGACGTGCAGAGCTCCGCGGCTCCTCAGACGATGACACGCGAGGTGCTCGATGCGTTGCCGACCAGTCGCAGCGCCGAATCGATCGGCGTGCTCATTCCCGGAGTGACACTGCGCGCATCGGGCAACGGGCAGATAGGACGGGACGTGGGTGGGACGACGATGATGAATCAATCGCCCTTGCAATTCCGCGGGACCAACGACTCCGTGCAGGTGCTCGCGGGTATGCGGCGCGTCTATCTTCGTCCTGGTCCGGAATTCAACGGCGTCGTGTATCCGGACGACGCAGCGGTGCAGGAGATCACGTTCGGTCAGGGTGCCGAAGCGATGGACATGGGGCAGTCGGGCATGCGGACCAACATCGTGCCGAAGAGCGGTGGCAACGTACCGCACGGAACGGTGTTCGGCACGTACGCCAAAGACTCGTTCCAATCCGACATGAACATCGACGACCGCCTGCGGTCACTCGGCTTCACCAATCCCACCGGCCTCGTCAAGTTGTGGGATATCAATCCGAGCCTCAATGGCCCGATCGTCCGCGATCGCCTGTGGTTCGTCGGCGCGTATCGCAACTGGGGCGTCACGAATACGGCGCCGATCGCGGAGAACGTCTCCACCGATCACCAGACCTATCGGCCGGGTCCGTCTGCCGCGGAGGATCCCGGAAAGATATGGGACGTCACGGGACGCCTGACCTTCCAGATCTCCCCGGAAGACAACGTCTCGTTCATCTGGCAAGAGCAGCACAAGAAGCGTGGCCGATTCGGCATCGGCGCGGTGACCTCGCCCGAGGCCACCAGTATCAATACGTTTCCGACCTCGACCCAACAGGGACGCTGGACCCGTGTGCAGAGCGCGAATCTGCTCTTCGACGTCGCCTATCAGCACTTCCGCATGGAGAACCAGACGGCGTTCCAGGATGACACGCTGCGGTCAACCTGGTGCTATGACGATGTGCGCACACTGAAGACGACCCCTCCGCCGTTCTTCTCGATCAACGAGCTGACGACCGGCATCACCTACAACAGCAGCGTGGCGTGCACCAACGATCTCAACACGAACCACCATTACCTCGGCACCGCGACGCTGGTCAGAGGCGCGCACGAAACGAAAGCCGGCGTCTCGTTCTTCCGCGGCAGGTCCTACAATCCGAGCCAGCCGCTCGGGTATGCCTCGTACAGCTACCGCAATGGCAGTCCCACGCAGGTGACGCTCCGATTGCCTCGGGCGCAGACCGACGAGCTCAATGCCGACGTCGGTGTGTACGCGCAGGATCGCTGGGGATTGAAGCGACTGACGATGACCTACGGTGTGCGCCTGGACATGCTCAGGACCGGGTGGCCCGACGAGACGATTCCAGCGAATCCGTTCACACCCGCGGCGCAGTTCGCCGGCAACGACACGTTCCTCAGCTGGAATGACATCTCACCGCGCGTCGGTGCGGCGTACGACCTGTTCGGAACGGGACGTACGGCAATCAAAGGCAACATCGCCAAGTATCTGGCGGCGGAGACGATCAATCTCACCGGCCTTGCCAACCCCGTGAGTGGCGTGTCGACCACGACCACGAGGACATGGACGGATCTGAACGGCGACCGCACGATCTTCAATCCGAACTTGTCGCTGCAGGAGTCGGAGCTCGGCCCGTCGACCAACGCGAACTTCGGCAAGCTGGTGCAGACGACGACCGTCGATCCCGCGCTGCTCGAGGGCTGGGGACATCGTCCTTACACCTATGAGTTCGATCTGGGCGTGCAGCATCAGCTGGCCGCACGTGCATCAGCGACGGCGATGTTCTATCGGCGGTGGGGAGGCAACCAGATCGCGCTGGAGAACCTCGCCGTGACCCGCGCCGACTACTCGGCGCCGTTCTGCATCACCGCGCCGCTCGATTCGAAGCTGCCCGGTGGCGGCGGATATCCGGTGTGCAACCTGTATGACATCAACCCCACCGCGCTGGGACGAGTGCAGAACCTCGCAACCGCCGCCAGCAACATCGGAAGCGGCGTCGAGCAGTCGAACACCGGCGTCAGTCTGACGTCGAACGTGCGGATGGCTGGCGTCCTGGTGCAGGGCGGTATTGATATGCGTCGCGACCGGCTCAACACGTGCGGCATCCTGGCGGACGAACATCCCGCGGGCATTTCGTTTCCGATCAACGGCGGCGCCGGCATCACCGCTGCGGTGGCGGCTCCCGATGCCTCGTCCTTCAGTGACGGCAGCACCATCTGCGATACCGATACCGGCTTCCGTCCCGACATCAAATTCGCGGGCTTCTATCAGTTGCCTTGGTGGGGGATTCAGACCTCGGCCACCTATCAGAACGCGTCGGGTCCGGTCATCACGTCGTCATGGAACGCACCGAGCTCCGTGTTCGTTCCGGTGCTCGGCCGCAACCTCGCGGCCGGCGCCGCCGGAACCAAGACGGTCAACCTGATCCAACCTGAAAGCGTCCATGGCGATCGGTTGAACCAGATCGATATCCGGTTCTCGAAGCGTTTCAAGATGGGTGAGTCCGCCAGGATTTCGGTCAACGCGGATCTCTACAACATCACGAACAACAACTGGATCATCGGCTACACGTCAACCTACGGCCCCAATTTCCTGCGGCCTGCACAGGTGCTGTCGCCGCGTCTGTTCAAAGTGGGGGCGCAGTTCGACTTCTAAGATCGAAACCTGTCAGCACGCAGAGCGAACCGACGGCTTTTGCCACTACCGGAAATTCGAAATACCGGATTTCCGGTAGATCTGTATCGTCTCTTCTCTTGTTGCAGGGCTCGGCTTATTCTTCCGCACAGGAGCTACAGGCCGTTTCAAAACTCGTAGAGGCCACCTTCAGGTGGCCTGGAGGTCCGCCTACAGGCGGACGCTACATGGGTTTGAACCCAGTTCTACAAGGAAGAACGCTGTGAAGCATCTCGCGCGTCTGGCCCTCGGCGCACTCGTGATGCTCTGTTCGGTCGTGCCGCTGCACGCCGACCAGATCGTGGACGGTCTGTCCGAATACTCGCTCACGTCATGGACGGAGGCGGCTGGCCGGCCGCTTGGCGCCGTCTACGGCATCGTGCAGGCCGGTGACGGCTATCTGTGGATCGGCAGCGACGCGGGTCTGTTCCGGTTCGATGGCTGGCGCTTTTCGCCGTGGAGCGCTCTCGGCCGCAGTTCGTTGCCCTCGTCCTCGCCGGTGACGGTGATTGCCGCACGCCCGGATGGAGGACTGTGGGTCGCGTTCGCCGCGTTGCCGGGTCTGTACGAACTGCACGACGGGCACACGGAAGTCGTTGGTGATTCGGACAGATCATTCCGGCGCGCGACCGCGGTCAGCCAGGACGCGGACGGCACGTTGTGGGCGATCGCCGATGGCGCACTGCATCGCCTTCGCGGATCGAAATGGGAGCAGCTCCAGGTCGCGCACGAGACCAAAGGGACGGGGATATTCCCGTATCTCGTGAACGTTCGCGCCGGGAAATCCGGTCTGTGGGTGACGTCAACGGAAGGCCTCTTCCGGCGGCATCAGGAAACGGACACATTCGAGCGCGTGACTGGCGATCCGAACCTGTCACGCGACCTCCTCAACGCCTGGGTGTGGGACGTCGCCGAGGCCAGCGACGGTTCGCTGTGGACCACGCACCCGGGAAACGGGTTCACGCAACGCCAGCGTGATGCAGCGTCATGGCGTCACCCGCAGCTGCGTGCGAAGGGGTTCCGACTGCTGCAGGATCGCAGCGGCAACGCGTGGGTCGGCACGATCGGCGAAGGCATCTGGCGCGTATCCGCGGCTGGCGCGACACAGACGGTCGAGCGCATGACGCTTGGCACCGGTCTCAGCAGCAACTCGGTCCAATCGCTACTCGAAGACCGCGATGAAAATATCTGGGTCGGCACGACGGCCGGGCTTCATCGCCTGACCCGCCACAGACTCACGCCTATCAGCGATGTCGGCCTCGTGGTCACCGTCGACGCTGCCCCGGATGGAACGGTGCTGGTCGCGGGCTTCAATGGCCTCGTCACGTTTCACCAGGGTGCGCGCGATCTGAGCGCCCGCTCCTCGTCGGGGGCAGGCTACTGGATCATGCGGATCCATCGGGGTCCACAGAAGACGCTGTGGATTGCGACGACCTCCGGCGTGTTCCGGTCTCCTGACCGCGGTCGTACGTTGGTTCCCGCCCTGCCTGACGTGCTCGTTGGATCCATTGCGTCCGACGGCGAGGGCACTGTCTGGCTGGTTGGACAACGGCAGTTGTACAAGGCCGTCGGTAATGGCCCCGTTCTGCGCGTCGAGATTCCGCAGAAATGGGGCATCGGCAGCGTGAACAAGGTGTTCCGCGACAGCGGCGGACAGTTTTGGGTAGCGGATGTGGACGGTCGCCTCGGCGTCACGGATAAGGAGGGGAACCTGCACCTTGTCTCGTCGGATCAGGGCCCGACAGCCAGGGGCAGGGTCAACCACCTGTTCGAGGATCGAGAACACACACTGTGGGTCAGCACCGACGCGGGGCTGGGGAGACTCCGCGACGGTACGCTCCAGTTCCTGGGATCGGCCAATGGCTTGCCGGCTGATCGTATCGGCTCGGTCACCGAAGATGACGCCGGATATTTGTGGCTCAATGTCGAGACGAAGATCGTTCGCCTTGCGCGTGACGAATTCGACAAGGCGCTCAAGAACTCCGGATACCGGCCGAAGTACACCTCCTACGATGCGTCGGATGGATTGAGCGGATCGTCGTTCGTCAATCTGAGTGCCGCGCGCGCTGCCGACGGCACGTTGTGGTTCGTGCGCGGCGGCGGACTGACCGTGGTCGATCCTCGCCAGCTGCGTGGCGATGCGACCGGTCGGAAGCACCCGACAGCGATTGATACCGTCGTCGCCGACGAGGTGATGCTGCCCGCGAGCGACGGCGTGTCCGTGCCCGCGGGGACCAAGACACTTCACATCAGCTACTCGGCGCTCGATCTCACAACCGCGCAGCGGTTGCGGTTCCGCTATCAACTCGAAGGATTCGACAGTGGCTGGACCACTGCGGACACCGCGCGTCAGGCCACCTACACGAACCTTCCGCCGGGGAGGTACACCTTCCGCGTGGAGACGCAGGCGGAGGGCGATGGGTCGACGGACGCGGCGACGTGGCGCTTCACGCTGGAGCCGAGGTTTACCCAGACGCGCGGGTTCTACGCCATGATTGCCGGTCTCCTTGCAGCCGCCTTGTACGGCGCCTGGAGGATCCGGCTGCGCGTGGTCCGGCATCAGTTCTCGATGGTGCTCGCCGAGCGCATGCGTCTCAGTCGAGAAATCCACGACACGCTGCTGCAAAGCCTCGTCGGGTTGGCGCTGCAAATCGACAAGGCGTTGCGCCTGGTTCGCACGTCGCCTCCGAAGGCGACCGATCAACTGGCTCGCATGCGAAAGATGGCCGAGGCGTATATCCGGGACGCCCGCACCTCCATCTGGGATCTGCGCGCGCCCGTACTCGAATCGGTCGACCTGATCACGGCGTTCAACGAACTGGGACAACGGATGGTCGCCGAGGAGGGGATTGCGTTCACCTCCACCACGGTCGGCGAATCCCGCGATCTTCCGCCGAAGATCGAGAACAACCTGCTCCGCATCGGGCAGGAGGCGATGGCCAACGCGCTCAGACACGCCAACGCCGCGTCGATCAGCGTCGAACTTCAGTTCGATCGCGATGCCGTCACGCTGCGAGTCACCGACGATGGGCAGGGTTTCACGCCGGATTTCACCGGCGACGCCCTGGGACATTACGGGTTGACGAACATGCGCGATCGAGCGAAGGAGCTTGGCGGCGACTTGTCCATCTCGAGCGCGCCGAAACGGGGGGCTGTCGTCGAAGCCACGATACCTCTCGACGAATGGTCAGGGTGGAAACGAACCGCATGAAGAAGCCACGAATCCGGGTCCTCTGCGTCGACGATCATCCGCTGGTCCGGGATGGGGTGATCAGCGCGATTACCGATCAACCGGACATGGAGGTGATCGGCGAGGCGGCGTCCGGAGAGGAAGCGGTCGCGTTGTTCAGCGAACACACACCCGATGTGACGCTGATGGACCTTCGGCTCCGCGGCAGCATGAGCGGACTCGACGCCATCCGCGCGATCCGTGCGCGCCGGCCCGAGGCCAGGGTCGTCGTGCTGACGATGTACGAAGGGGACGAGGACATTCATCGGGCGCTCGAAGCAGGCGCCGCGACATACCTGCTGAAGGACACGTCGTCGGACGATCTGATGCGCACCATCCGGGACGTGCACAGCGGAGGGACGCCGCTGGGAGCGCACGTGCAGGCGCGCCTCGCGCACCGCCGCAATCAGCCGGCGCTGACCCGTCGCGAGCTCGAGGTCCTCTCGCGCGTCGCCGACGGCGAGCGCAACAAGGAAATCGCCAGCGACCTCCACATCAGCGAGGAAACCGTCGAAGTCCACCTGCGGAACATCTTCAGCAAGCTCGGTGTCAACGATCGGACGTCGGCCGTGCGGGTGGCGTCGCGGCGCGGCATCGTTCATCTCGACGAAACTCCGGCGCAGTAACGGCCAGTTCCGAGCCCTCGTCACGCCGCACGTGCCGACGTTTACCTTCGGACCCTTCTCGCTGAGCACCGACGATGCGCGGTTGACCCGCGACGGAGTCGTGGTGCCGCTGCGGCCGCGCGCATTCCACACGCTGCGCGTGCTGCTCCAGCATGCGGGCGAGTTCGTCCACTCCGACGTCTTGAAGGCGGAGGCCTGGGACGGCACATACGTCTCGCGGCACACGGTTGAAGTCACGGTCGCCGAGGTGCGCCGTCACCTTGGCGACTATTCAAGCTGGCTCGTCCATCGCTCGAAGATTGGCTACGCGCTGGAGGTGCCGAGATCGGATTCCGCGCGCCGCGGATGGCATTTCTGGAGTCAGCGGAGTCGCACCGGATACGAGCGGGCGATCGAGTGCTTCACGCGAGCCATCGGCGAGAGCCCGTGCGATTCCCGCGCCTTTGAAGGGCTGTCGGCGTCGTATCTGGCGTTGGCCATCTTCGGTCTGCGCCCTCCGCTGCAGATGTATCCGCGTTTTCTCGAAGCGCACGAACACGCTGCTGCCTTGAGCGGCTTGCGGCCGGAGTTGCGCTGCAATCGCGCGTTCGGACTCTGCGTGTTCGAGCATCGTCCGGTGGAATCGGAGACCGAGTTCCTGCGCACGCTCGACGAGAATCCTTCGATGGCCTCGACCTATGTCCGGCTGGCGATGCTCTATGGTTCGCAGGGTGCTTTCGACCAGGCGCTCGAGACCCTCGAACGTGGCAAGCAGCACGATCCGCTGTTGCCGACGCTGGCCGCCTCCGAGGTGCTGGTGTGCTGCTGGCAGCGCGATTTCGATACGGCAGTCGCGCGTGGCCGTCAGGGCATCGCGCTTCACCCGTATCTGCTGGCGATGCGCGTGAATTATGCGCAGGCGCTGCAGTTCGCAGGCCGCCCCGAGGAGGCCCTGGTTCAGTACCAGATCGCCGCGACGATGTCACCTGATGCGCCTGGAGTACGCGCGCTCGAAGGCGCGTGTCACGCGTCGCTGGGTCACCCGCACCATGCACGCGCGACGCTCGACGATCTGGAAGCGCTGAGAGGATCGCAATACATCGACGCGCATTACATGGCCATCTTGCACAACGCCCTGGGCCACCACCGGGAGGCGATGCAGGAGCTCGAACGTGCGTCGATCGAGAACTCGGCGTCGCTCTACATGCTGGAGGTGAGTCCGAGGTTCGATGGGCTGCGGGACGAGCGCGCGTTCCGTCGTCTGGTTCGACGTACCCAAGCCGCGTCGTGATCCCGCGCGCCGACTGACGCCCGTTCGGCTTCGCCCTTCGGCGCGTTATCACCTTTAGTCCCCTGGAAATGTGATGACTTGCATAAGGCCCGGCGCGCGGCGCCCGACTGGCAAGGCGCGAAGAGCGAGCATATTCCGCATATGTGAACGATGAGCAACGCAGCCAGGCGGGATGCCCCGCCCGGGAATTATGTGAGTCATCACGTTTCCAGGGGACTAGCACCCAACATCGAAAGGCGGGCCACGACCGATGCCAAAAGGAAATCTCGTCATCCGGTTATCCGACATGACCGGCGAGCTCGTGAAGGGCCGCGTGGGCATCGATCTTCGCCGCGTGGACGGCTCCGCCGGGGCTGGTGGGGAGAACATGGAAGTCAGCGTCAACGGGCCGGTCGGAGTTCTGACCGTGACCGGCATTCCGTGCCTGCCAGGCGCCGGCACGATGTACGAAGTGCGCGCCGAGACGCAGCATTTCCGCACCTACGCGTTCTTCCAGGCCATTCTCGAGAATCGCGACAATACCGCGAGCGACAACGTCGAGTTCTGGGTCAAGCCTGGCGATGTCGACGACATCCAGGCGCCTACGTTTGCCGCCTTGCCATCGACAGTCCAGAAGATGCTCGAGAGCGCGTCGATGATCGTCGACAAGCCGGAGGATCGCGATCTGTTGGGGCTGTCGGCGAACGCGTTGTATCAGGCGATGGGACCGCTGCGAAAAGCCTGCCTGCTCAACATCACGAAGAAAGCGAGCGATTCGACGACGGCAGCCAACTGCCTGCCGACGTTTCGCAACCTGTTGATCTCGCGGCAGGATCGGCTCTTTGCAAAGGTCCAGCCCTCGCTCGTGAAGCTGGTGACGGAAAGTGTGTTGTACAAGTCAGCTGACAATTCACTCCACGAGCCACCACCCGGATTCACGATGTCTCCGGCCGGCAGCTTCAAGTCGCGCGACCCGCACGCCAACATTCAAATTACGTTCATGACGGAGGACGCGACCGGCGATTTGATGGCAGACATCGACATCGATGAATCTGCGGGCATCAAGCATGGCTTCGAGGTGATTCGGAACGGTCTGTTCAGGAACCGCACGAACCCGTACCTGATTCGCGAGTTTCTCAACGCCGCTGATTTCGTGGGCCATTCGTTGAGCCCCGACTACCAATTCAGGTTCTGAGCCGCCCTGGTGGTTCGCTCTCGAGAACGCGCTGAAGGCGCGTGATTACTCGTGATCGAGTCGCCCCGCGCGGTCGGGCAGCAGGAACACACACACGAGGCTGACCACCGAGCAGAGCGCGATGTACCACGCGATCGCCGTCGAGGTCCCGTACTCGCGCAGGAGGATGGTTGCGATCACCGGCGCCGGCCCGCCAGCCGTAATCGACGCTAGCTGATAGCCGAGCGCTGATCCGCTGTAGCGCAGCGACGCCGGGAAACTCTCCGCGATGAATGCCGCCTGTGGCCCGTACTGCAGGTCCTGCAGCGGATTCGACAGGATGATCGCGAGGAAGACGAGCGGTAAAGACTTCGTGTCCAGCAGTCCGAAGTACACGAACGGATAGACCAGCATGATGATGCAGCCGATCGCCGTGATCGTGCGGCGGCCGAACCGATCCGACAGGTGGCCGAAGAGCGGGTTCGCGAAGCACGACACGAGTGCCATCGCCATCACCATGTTCAACACCAGCCCGCGGCCGAAGCCGAGCACCGTCGTCGCGTAGGTGATGACGTAGGTCGTGTAGATGTAGAAGCACACCTGCTGGCTGGTGCGCATCAGCGCGCTGACCGCGACTTCACGGCCGTTACGGCGCAGCACTTCGACGATCGGGGCATTGACGATGGCGCCGCTTTTCTTCAGCTCGTCGAACACAGGTGTTTCCTGCACACCCGAGCGGATGTAGAAGCCGGTGATCACGAGCGCGACGCTGCCGAGAAATGGCACGCGCCATCCCCAGTCGAGAAACGCCTGATCGGAGGTGAACGCGGTCATCAGCGCCAGGGCGCCGTTCGCAAGCACCATCCCCGCCGGCGCTCCGACCTGCGCGAAGCTGGTCGTGAAGCCGCGGCGTTTGGGGTCCGTCCACTCCGCGGCCATGAGCACGGAGCCGCTCCATTGGCCCCCAATGGCGATTCCCTGGAGGATGCGACCGAGCGTGAGGAACACCGCGCCCCACACGCCGATCACCTCGTACGACGGCGTCAGTCCGACCGCCATCGTCGAGGCACCCATCACGATCATGGTCAGGACCAGCAGCTGTTTCCGGCCGACCTTGTCGCCAAAATGGCCGAAGATGGCGGCGCCGATCGGCCGCGCGACGAAGCCGACGAAGAATGTCGTGAACGACAGCATCGTCGAGATGAAAGGATCGGAGCCGGGGAAGAATTTCTGCGGGAAGACCGCGGCGGCAGCGACCCCGTAGAGAAAGAAGTCGTACCACTCGATGGTGGTGCCGACAGACGCGGAGATGACGGCGCGAAGCTGGTGGCGCTGGAGGGCGCGGTCGGCGCGCAGCGCGGTGGTGTCAGTCACCGCGCAAGTCTAGTTCATTCGCGTGGTCGCGAAATAAGGCAGTGCGGGACCATAGGTCCGGAGGAAAACTCTAGCAAGTGCCTGGTCATACACGGGTGATCGCCGGCGGACGCTGAGGTGCGTGGATCAAGCGAGTTTTCCGTAGCGACCTATGGTCCTGCACTGCGTCACGACGCGACGGGTCAGCAGCGCACTACCACTCTCGCGATGCACGCCTCTCTAGCGCGACTCGTCTTTGCACTTCCCTCCGGCGCAGCGATTGTTCTCCTCGCACACGTATTCCAGCAGACCGAGCTGGTCCCAGTCGGGCCGGAGCGTCAGGTCGAAGTCCTGGAACCAGGGACGGGTGAAGATCTTCGGGTCGTCTATGGTGATGCGATAGTGAAGCTTGTTCCCTTCGCGCTTCAGATGCTCGGTTGTGCGAAGCGCATCGGTGTGCCAGCGGCTCTTGGTCGGATCGGTGTAGTGGTAGTCGTCCAGGATCCATGGCTTGAAGTTGACGGTCTCGATGACCAGCGTGTCGCCTTCCCATTTCCCGACGGAATCGCCGTAGTACGACGGCTCGATGTCCTTGCGATGCGGACGGCCGTCGGTCGGGATGATCCGCGCCGCGCGCTGCAGCTCGGGAATGATCACGATGTACTTCGGGTTCTGGACGATCTGGATCGGCAGGATGTAGAGCATTCCGGAGGGGAAGCCTCCCGGAAGACACATCGCGCGCGGTTCGTCGAGACGCGCATCGCCGGTGCGCGGGTGATACAGCAGGCCTTCGGCGCCCGGCTTGACCGGCGCCATCTTGTCGGCGTTGAAGATCAGATTGCCGCGCGGCCCCTTCGCGTCGACGGTCGAGGGCGGCGTATAGATGCCGGAGAAGTCAGGCTTTCCATCCGCCGTGCGCGGAATGTCCTGACCGCGTAGCGGGATGTTCGCGACGACGATGAGCGCTGCCGCGAGGGCAGCCGAAGAGATCAATCGCGTGCTCATCGTGCACCCTCCGGGGCTGTGAAGACGTCCGTCCCGTCCTCGAACTTCACGCGACGGGCGGAGGCGTTGTTGGAACCGTCGCGCGCGCGTGAACCCTCGACGTTGACCACGGCTCCGATCTTCAACGCATCCTTCGTGACGCCGCGGCGCATGAGGGATCCCGGCGGAGCACCCGAGAATCCCCACGTGGTGACCTTGCCGGTCTCGTCGGTCACGTCGACATAGAACCACACGTGCGGGTTCTGCCAGTCGACCTTCTTGATTGTGCCGGTGACCTTGACCGGCTTGGTCGTGTCGTACTCGGCCGTCTCGGAATGGTGAGCACGTATGGGCTGAACAGCGACGAGGAAGAACCCAATGATGAGGGCAGGAAGAACATGACGCGTCATCGACAATACCTCTCAAGAGTGCGTTGCGCTGACTGTACGAGAGGGCGTTTCGTCAAGTCAACGTGTCGGAGTCACCCTCGAGAGCGCCGCCGCGTTCATGGTTCCGTGGTGAATTTGTGAATCATGACGTGGCGATACGTTTGACCGGGTCTCGAGATCGCCTGATCCTGCCAGGCGGGAACGTTGATCGCATTTGGGAACTTCTGCGACTCCAGGCACAGCGCGGCATGTTGGATATAGGTCGCGCCCTTGCCCGTGATCGAACCGTTCAGAAAATTGCCGGTGTAGAACTGCACTCCCGGTTGATTGGCGGACAGGGTCATCACCCGGCCGGACTTGGGATCCTTCACGCGGGCCACCGGCCGCAGTTGATTCGGCTCGCCGTTGATCACGTAGTTGTGGTCGTACCCGATCGGCGTGCTGCCCGTCTGCTGCAACTCCTTGCCCACGGGTTTGGCGCTGGTGAAATCGAAGGGTGTGCCCTTCACCGGTTTGATCTCGCCGTAAGGCACCATCGGCGCTCCCGGCGTGTATCGGTCAGCGTAGAGGGTCACCTCATGATCGAGGATGGTGCCTGAATTGTGGCCACCGAGATTCCAGTAACTGTGGTGGGCCATGTTCACGAGCGTGGGCTTGTCGGTCGTGGCCTCCATGTCGATCTCGAGCTCGTCGTCGTTGGTCAGCGTGTAGACCGTCTTGGCCATCACGGTGCCCGGATAGCCTTCCTCGCCGTCCTTGGAGACGTACGTCAGTTCGAGCGCGGGACCTTCGGCGGTGTCGCGCGGCGTCGCGTTCCAGACCACCTTGTCCCAGCCCTTCTTGCCGCCGTGCAGGTGGTTCGGCTTGTCGTTGGCTTCGAGCGTGTAGTGCGCACCGTCCAGCGTGAACTGCGCGTCCTTGATGCGATTGGCGACGCGCCCCACAATCGCCCCGAAGTACGGGCTGCCTTCGAGGTAGCCGTCGAGATTCTCGAAGCCGAGCACGATGTCCGCGAGCGTACCGGTCCTGTCGGGCACGTGGAGCTCGGTCACGATCCCGCCGTAGTTGGTGATCTTCGCGACGAGCCCGTGCGCGTTGGTCAGCGTGTAGAGTTGCACCGGCGTATCGCCTAGCTTACCGAACGGCGCCGAGGTAATGGTCGCAGTCGCCGCCGCCTTGTCGGTCGCCGGCGCGCTCGCTGGCGCGGAGCACGCGACGACGCCGATCGTCGCCAGAACCGCGAGGCCATGTATGCTGCGCTGGATCATACGATTCCGCTTCGCATAGCCTGCAATCGTAGCTGTAACCCGCGTCGAGAGCGAGAGGCATGACGAAGCTTCGCGGACTTCGCATGAAGGCACAATCGGAGTGCGTCCCGGCGACAGAGCGCGGCCTCGCCGGAGGCGTCTTCAACATGGGCACCTCGCTGGGGGGCGATGCTCGCGGCGCCGCTCGTCGCGTGGGCGATTCTCACGCACATCTGGCAGTTCGCGTTCGTGCTCACCCGCGGATTAGCCTCGCATGGGACAGCGGACCATCGTGAGGAAGGTGACACCGGACACGGTCAATTCCGGATTTCGTTCGTGTTCGAAACCCACGAGCGGGTCCTGGCGCCGGGTTGCCCCACCCGCGGCCACCGCAACGCGCACAAACCGCGCGTCGGGGACCCCGGCGTGCGACGCCGGAAAAGAGGTGCAACGGGGAGGCGTCTGCGCGGCGGGCGGGGCGGCCCCACCCAGCGCCACCCGCTCGCTTCAGCGTTGAACACAAGTAACTTCCGGGATTTGCGATTAGAGTGCAACTCAGCGAATCGGAATGGACACAGCACACGTCATTCGCAATCCAATTCTTCGCGGGTTCAATCCCGATCCCTCGATTGTTCGGGTCGGCGACGACTACTACATCGCGACGTCGACGTTCGAGTGGTTCCCGGGTGTCCAGATCCATCACTCGCGCGATCTCGCACAGTGGCAGCTGATCGCGCGGCCGCTCACTCGCGCGAGTCAGCTCGACATGCGTGGTGATCCCGACTCCTGCGGTGTGTGGGCACCATGCCTGACGTATGCCGACGGGCTCTTTTATCTGGTGTACACCGACGTGAAACGGTACGGCCGCACGACCACCGCGGGCGCATCGGGCGCGTCGCTGCGCGACTTCCACAACTATCTCGTCACCAGCGCGCGTATCGACGGCGACTGGTCGGATCGGATCTACCTGAATAGCAGCGGCTTCGACCCATCGCTCTTTCATGACGAGAACGGCCGGAAGTACCTGGTCAACATGTTGTGGGATCACAGGCCCGGACAGAATCGCTTCGCGGGCATCGTGCTGCAGGAATACTCGCCGGTGGAGCAGCGGCTCGTCGGCGAGCGGCATCACATCTTCGCGGGCACCGCGCTCGGCTTCACCGAGGGACCGCATCTCTACAAGCGTGATGGCTGGTATTACCTGATCACGGCAGAGGGCGGAACGGGCTGGGGCCATGCGGTCACGATGGCGCGATCGCGAATGCTCCTCGGCCCTTATGAGCTGCATCCCGACGTACACATCCTGAGCGCGCGTCATCGTCCGGACGTCGCGCTGCAGCGCACCGGTCATGCGGACCTCGTCGAGACTCAATCAGGCGGGACCTACATGGTCTATCTGTGCGGACGGCCGCTCGGCAATCGCGGCCGCTGCGTTCTCGGGCGCGAGACCGCCATTCAGCCGATGACGTGGGGCGCGGACGGGTGGTTGCGCACCATGGACGGAGATGGCCTGCCGATGCTGGAGGTGCCTGCGCCCGCCGGTGTGATGCCGCAGCCACATGCAGTCGCGCCTGTACGCGACGAGTTCGACACCGACACGCTCCCGATTGCGTTTCAGTGGCTGCGATCGCCGTATCCCGACGAGTTATTCAGCCTGCACGCGCGCAAGGGCCATTTGCGCTTATACGGTCGTGAGACGATCGGCAGCCTGTTCACGCAATCGCTCGTCGCGCGGCGTCAACAGGCACTCTGCTTCAGCGCGTCGACGATCGTGGAGTTCGAACCGGCGCACTTCCAGCAGATGGCCGGCCTGGTCTGCTACTACAACAGCAGCAAGTTCCACTACTTCTACGTGTTGCGAGACGACACCGGCAAACAGCTGCGCGTCATGTCGGCGCTTCCCGATCAGGTGACCGCTGACGCGTTCACGCCGCCGATCGCGATTGGGAGCGGCGTCCCGATCGAGCTGCGTGTCGAGGTGGATTACGAGCGGCTGCACTTCGCGTATCGCCTGCCGGAAGGGGAGTGGCAGTGGCTGCCGCAGCAGTTCGACGCCAGCATTCTCTCGGACGAGGCGAGTGCACCAGGGCTGCCAAACTTCACCGGCGCGTTCGTCGGGATGGCGTGTCAAGACCTTGCAGGCACAGCACTCCACGCCGACTTCGATTGGTTCGAGTACCGGGAGCGGGAGTACGTCGCCGACGTGTCCGCCCCGGCGATCTAATGTCGCGCAAACTGGGTCCGAATGGGCGAGGACGTGGATCGGCCACGCTCTTCAGAACGTCGGTCCTCCTCCAAAGGCGAGAACATCGCCGTTGGAGAACCGGATCTCCCCTGCTCCCACTATCTGCGACGACCTTCTGGCGTCGTCACGTCGCGCCAGTAAGACCGTCTCCTCGTCGTTCAGAAACAGCGGATTGCGAGCTGGCCAGACGCGAGCGGAGATTACGGTGCCCGGTTTCAACCACTCCTTCATCGAGCCCACCACGCGCAACGCGTTGTTGAGCGAACGGCCATGGAGAATCCATGTCTCCGACTCACCCTTTTCGTCCTTCGACTGAAGAAAGAGAAGGACGTGCGGATTGATCCACGCCACGCGCAGGATCGTGCCTTCCAACGTGATGGCGTTCGACAAATCGAAGTAGCGCGGATTGGAGTGATGGGCGGTCGCCGGGATAGCGGACGCCACGACGACCGCCAGGACGGCCATTCCGGAAAATGCGACTCGCATCGGATGTCCTCCGCGTATCGAGATCGTCGCCGAAGATCGCCGGCATCGTAGCACTCCGACGGATACCGGGATCTGAAGAGCGTCTGAACTTTTCGTCAGCAAGCCCGACGCGGTCACATCGCAAGAATCTTCATCACCAGCTGGCGGATGACGCTTTCCGCGATTTCGGAGTACTGGCGGATCAGCGCGCGGAAGTGGACGCCGGAAATCGCGAGCAGGTGAACGTTCGATAGCGTTCGCAGGTCTGCCGTCCGTGGGACGTCAGCCAGGATGGCGAACTCACCGACGACCTGTCCCTCGCCCGCCTTGCGCACAATCGGTCCGTTGTCGGTGTGTTTGACGATTTCCAGTTCTCCTTTGACGACGATGTACATTTCCTGGCCGAGGTCTCCTTCTCGACAGAGATAGGTGCCGGCGGGCTTGTGAGTCTCTGACACGATTCCCGCCACGGCGAGGAGCTGCTCGTCGGTCATGAACGAAAACAGAGAAAGCGTCCGCAGTCGTTCGGCGCGCTCGAGCAGGAGCGCCTTTGGGAGCGCCAGGAGATTCGCGAACAACCGGAAACCACCGGGCACTCCGGCAGGAATCTGGCGAAAGAGCGAGTAGCCAACATACACGAACGCCCCGCGCTCGTAGCAGGCCACGACGAGTCCACCGCGCTTGAGATCCTCGCCAGGGTCGTTGCACCCCAGAATCGGCGTGTAGCGCTCGTCGAAGGTTCCAAAAAAGTAGAGGCCTCGATCCTGGACCCAACCGGAGAAGTCTTCCTCCGTGATCCGGTTTGGATAGGTCATCAACGGATGTCGAGGTTCCAGGACGGTGACCGGAGCATCTTCATCGGCGACTCGATCGTGCGGATGGCTGTAATCGAATGGATAGGGGGCGAAATCCTGGAGCTCGTATCCATACGCCTGGTACTGAACGATGAGTGTGCCGCCATTGGCGACGTAGTCGAGAAACCGTTTGGCGTTTCGCCGCAATTCCTCCCGCAGCAGATACGCGTTCGGTCCAATGACGATGGCGTCGAAGTCCGACAAGTCCAGATAGGTCATCTCTTCATCGCTGATCACCCAGACGCTCAAGTCGAACTTGTTCAGCGCATCGAGAAGCCCCTCTGCCATCCCGCGCACGTAGCCATACCTCAGGCCGCGTGCAAACTCCGCGTTCACGATATGCACGTCCACCTGCGCCGGTGTCGCGAGAAACGCTTCTCGAATACAGGTGGCGGCATCGGGTGCGCGAGACAGTCCTGGCGCTCCCATCCACACCGGCTCGAACGTCACCGCCGGATGTCCATCGCCTGGCCCGAGCAGATATTCGAGACGATATCGACCGCCCGGCGATTCACCAGGAACCGAGACCCGGAATCGCGCAGACATCGCGTCGCCCTGTGTCCCACCAGGAAACTCCACGGATGGAGGGCTCACCGTCCATCCATCAGGGGTGGAAATCTGAAGACGCGCGATCTGCGAGGACGCATCGACGTGACGCTGGACTGCGGCGTTCAAGTCCAGCTCGCGTGGCTCCGCACCCACGGGGAGAAAGATGCGGCGAATCTGCGGTCTCACGGAAATAGCCGGAAGAACCACCAGAGGAAGCTCGCGATACCCTCCCGGGAACGGCTCGCGTCGGAGCGCGGGACGGCGGAGCGTCAGGCGCTGTCCTCGGACGACGATCGCGCATTCGAGCGTGACCGGCGGCGGGTCGAACGCCTCACAGGCGAACGTGTCGATCGGCACGGTGTAGCGATTCTCGTCGTGTCGTTCCCTCAACCAGGACGGCACAGTGGGAGGCGAATCCGATGCAACCCTCACCTCGTACTCCACCTGCCGCGGCGAGCTGTCGGTGGAGAGCGTCGTGACCCCCCATCCCTGTGGGACGTCGATCGTGAGCCTGCTGGCCTCGATGTCGATACCTCGTGAATTCCACAGTCGTCCGCGGATTCGTACGCGATCGCCGGCGGCGACGTGCGCACGCTCGGCGACGCACTCGGCGTCGACGCCAAGGCAGCCGAGGATCACGTCCTCGAAGCTCGCGATCTTGGAGTCGAGCTGCCGCGCGAGTGCCTGACGCTGGTCCACTCCTGCACGCACGCGCCGCAGCATGTCGAGTCCTTCGATGAGTGGATTCGCGGCCGCCGAGGGGTCGTCAGGACGGAGTTGGAGCAACGCCGCATCGACGCACCCGCGGATCGTCTCCAGCGTTTCCCGAAAATTCGATGGGCCACCCCCTGGATAGCTGTCAAGTCCGACGAGTGTCGGATCGACGCCGTCGTAAAACGATTCTTCACGCGCGTTCGTGGGAACGAGGCTTCTGTGCAGCTTGTAGTAGTAATAGAAGCTGCCGTGTTCGGGGACGAAGCCCATCGCCTGGGTCTTGTGGCAGTTGAATGCTGTCCACGCCAGGTGTTGATAGGTGTTTCCGACGACTGGATCGTGCTCGCCGGTATCGATTCGCAGGAACCGGTCGCGCTCGAACCTCGGTTGCAGCTTTCCGAGTGAGTGCGCTTCGCCCGGCTGCCAGTCTTCGCCCGTCGACTGGTACACCTTCGCGGTGCGCCACGCGGGAAGACCGAGCTCGGGAAAGAGCGTTGGATCGGCGGCGGCATCGAACGCCTCGGTCGTGGCCCAGCCGGTCGCTTGATGCTGACCGTGCCCATCGGATGCGTCACCGGTGAATCGCGCAATCAGAATCTGTGGCTGCACCAGGCGGATGGCTCGTACGATCTCGCGGACCAAAGCGCGGCGGCCCCACTTCGCCGCTGCCTCGGTGATGGTGCTGGTGTACCCGAAATCGTAGAAGGGACCAAACAGCGACTCTCCGCCGTCGAGTGCGCGTGCCGCCAGGCTCTCCCAGGTCCGGTAGATCCCGAGCGCGTCGCCCGAGTAGGTCCCGAGGCGGTTCTGTCCCGCCTCTCCGCGAGTCGCCGACCAGTACACGATCCGTGCGCCGTGCTTGCGGGACATGAAGGCGATCAGGCCTGCGTCCTCGTCATCGGGATGCGTGCCGACGTGCAGCACGGTGCCGATCATCCGTAAGCCCCGCATTCGGTAGAGGAGCTCCTCGATGCCGGTGAACGCCACTCTCACCCTCCCTGTCAGGAAACAATCGATGCACTATAGCCTTGGCAGAGGGCAGACGCGGTGAAACCGACCCTGAAGCACGAGTTGCGGACGCCGTTGAACCACGTCGTCGGCTACTGCGAACTGTTGCTGGAAGAGGCCGGCGATCGCGGCGGAGAGCGGTTCGCGCCCGGCCTTCAGCGCATTCACGGCGCCGGCAAACGCCTGCTCGCCATCGTCAACGATCTGTTCGATCCCGACAGAGACGCCCTGCTCACTCCCCTGGGCAGTGTAGCGCTCGACGATCTCCGTGCGCCGCTCGGAGAGATCCTCGACGAGGTCGCCACGCTGCAGAAAGACACCGTCGCATCCGGGCGCGCCGACGTTCTGGCTGACCTTGCCAAGATCGCCAACGCTGCCCGCGAACTGCTGGCCCGCGTCGAGGAGCAGGTCGCGCAGGACGGCGCCGCCTCCCATCTGTACCCGGGCGTTGCGCGCGGAGTGAGCACGTTCACGCGACCCGAGGCTCCGGCCATGAGCCCGTCGTCGCTGGCGGGCGCCCTCCTGGTTGTGGACGACAACGCAGGCAACCGCGACATGCTCTCGCGCCGTCTCGTTCGCCTTGGCCACGCGGTGACAACGGCAGTGAACGGACGCGAGGCGATCGAGACGCTACGCCGCGACACCTTCGATCTGATGTTGCTCGACGTTCAGATGCCGGAGATGGACGGCTACCAGGTGCTGGAGGTGCTCAAAGCCGATCAGGCTCTGCGACTGGTGCCTGTGATCGTGCTGTCGGCCGCCAATGACTCTGAAGGCGTCGCGCGTTGCATCCAGATGGGTGCCGAAGACTACCTGCCCAAACCGTTCGATCCCGTGCTCCTGCAGGCGCGGATCACGGCCTGCCTGGAGCAGAAGCGGCTCCGCGATCGCGAGCAACTGCACCTGCAACAGATCCGGTCCGAGCAGCAGAAGGCCGATCGTCTCCTCCTCAATATCCTGCCGGCGCCGATCGCCGATCGCCTCAAGGACGGAGAGCAGGGAATCGTCGACAGCTTCGCCGAAGCCACGGTCCTCTTCGGCGATCTCGTCGGGTTCACGTCGCTCGCCTCCGAGATGTCGCCGGCTCAGCTGGTGGAAATGCTGAACGGGATCTTTTCCGCGTTCGACCAGGCGGTGGCGGATCTCGGGTTGGAAAAGATCAAGACCATCGGCGACTCCTACATGGCGGTCGGAGGTGTGCCGGTGCCGCGACGGGATCACGTCGCGGCGGTCGCCGACCTCGCCTTGCGCATGCAGCAGGAAATGCGTCGGTTCAACGCCAGCGCCGGTACGTCAATTCAGGTACGAATCGGCGTGCACGTCGGCCCGGTCGTGGCGGGAATCATCGGACGTCACAAGTTCGCCTACGACCTGTGGGGTGACACGGTCAATCTGGCGAGCAGAATGGAATCGCACTCCTTGCCCAGCCGCATTCAGGTGACAGGAGCGGTGGAGGAGCGACTGCGCGGACGTTATCGATTTGCGGCGCGCGGGCCCATCGAACTGAAGAGTATCGGCTGGATGCCGACGTTCTTCCTCCTCGGGCCCGCATGACCGGCGAGCTTATGTGCTATAAGCATTCGACTTCGGTTACGCACCCGCTTGCCGGATGGGTGCCCGCCTCATCATGGGGATCCAGCTCGACCTGAAGGTGATCAATGACCAGCACCGCAGCGCCTGCCGATAGGGGTTTTACGTTAGAGCGCCTGTGGGCGCGGCTCATCGCCATGGTCGCCGCGCCAGGCGACGACGACGATACGGTTCGCAAGAAGAGCGTCCTTCTCCTCGTCACTCTCGGCAAGATGTCCATTTGCCCATTCTGGTATGGAGCGTACTTCGTCGTCGGTGCGCCCAATGCCGCGTGGGGGCCGCTCGCGTATCAGGTCATGACTATCGGCAGCGTCGCCGTCTTCATCAGGACGCGGACCCTCGCGAGCTTTCGATTCCGGCAGGAACTGCTGATCCTTCTGGCGCCCATCTACGTTCACATCGCGCTCGGCGGCTTCGCTGCGTCGAGCGGCGTTGTCCTGTGGTCCTTCCTGGCTCCGTGCATCGCCGTCCTGTTCCACGGCGCGAAGCAGTCGCTGCCCTGGTTCCTGGGTCTCGTCGGCTCGGTGGTGGTGCTCGCGCTTTTCGAGCCGCTATTGGCGAGCAGGGCGGTGTCACTTCCACCCGCAGCGACGATCGGGTTCTTCGTGATGAATATCGCCGCGGTGGCCGCATTTGTATACGCGGCGATCCGCTACTTCGCGGCATTGCTCGCCGCCGAGAAAGCCGAGCAGGTCGAGCTGAACGTACGGCTCGGCGAACTGTCTACCGAGCTCACAAGCACATTGGCCCAGCTCAAGGAACGAAACCAGGCGCTCATCGAGGCGAGCGAACACAAGTCGCGATTCCTGGCCAACATGTCACACGAGTTGCGGACGCCGCTGAATGCCATCATCGGCTACAGCGAAATGCTCCAGGAAGCCGCTGAGGATTCCGGTGATCTGTCGTTCGTCGAGGACCTCAGGAAGATCAACACATCCGGCAAGCACCTCCTCGGTCTCATCAACGACGTGCTCGATCTATCGAAGATCGAGGCGGGCCGAATGGAGCTCCTTTCCGATCGATGTGTCGTGCAGTCGCTGATTGATGACGTGGCGTCGGTGGCCGAGCCGCTGGCCGCCAAGCGTGGCAATCGACTGGTCGTCGAGTGCGACGACGCGCTTGGAGAGATGAACACAGACGTGACCAAGGTCCGCCAGGTGTTGCTCAACCTTCTGTCGAACGCGGCGAAGTTCACCGAGTCGGGAACGATCACGCTCGGCGTTCGCACGGTGCACGACGGACACGCCATCCAGTTCGCCGTTCATGACACCGGGATTGGCCTGACACAGGAACAAATCGGGCGTCTCTTCCTCGAGTTTTCGCAAGCGGAGGCGAGCACGAGTCGTCGCTACGGCGGGACCGGCCTTGGCCTGGCGCTCAGTCGGCGGATCGCGCAGGCGCTTGGCGGCGACATCACCGTCGAGAGTACGCCAGGGGCAGGTTCGACCTTCACCGCCATGCTGCCGCGCGATGCGTCTCGTCAGACGCCCGCGCTCGTTCCGCCCGCGCCGGCGGCACCGGCTGATGTGCAAACGATCATCGAGAGCATCAGCGCGATGACGGCGGCGAAGACAGGGCGTGCCCACGCGTCGCCAGCACTGACCTGAGCGTGAGGAAAAAATGGCGAGGATCCTTCTGGTCGAAGACAACGAAATGAACCGCGACATGCTCAGCCGGCGTCTGCTTCGTCGCGGCCACGAGATCACGATGGCCGTGGACGGCGAGGCGGGAATCGCGTCGGCGATTGAAACGAAGCCCGATCTCATCCTCATGGACATCAGCCTGCCTGGAATGGACGGGTGGGAAGCGACGACCGTGCTGCGGTCACGGGCGGAGACGGCGTCGATTCCGATCATCGCCTTGTCCGCACACGCCATGGAAATGGACCGTCAGCGGTCGCTGGAGGTCGGCTGCAACGACTTCGACACGAAGCCTGTCGATCTCGCGCGGCTCCTGGTGAAGATCGAGGCCCTGCTGACACCCGCGTCCTGACGGCTCATGTCCGATGTCGACGCCTTCGTCGTGTACATGCGGCATGCGCTCCGCACGCCCATCAATGCGATTCTCGGTTACAGCCAGCTTCTGCTCGAAGAGGACAGCGACGGAACGTCCTTCAGCCAGACGGAGCGCCGCGATCTCGAGCGCGTCGCAGATTCCGGAAAGCAACTCCTTCGCGTCATCACCGAAGTGCTCGATCCCACCCAGGCCGCCGCAGGCCGCATCTCCGAATACGCCGCGCAGCTGCGTCACGCGATGCGGACGCCGCTCACGAGCATTCACGGCTATGCCGAGATCCTGCTCGAAGAGCACGAGGGCGATCCGATCGCCGATGACCTGCGGCGAATCCACACCGCGTCAACTCGTCTCGCGGAGCTCATCGACAGCGTCGAACAGGTCTACAGCGTTCGCGTGGGGGCCGCGCATGACATCGCGTATCCGATCCCTGCTCATGCCGCGCGAGCGGCCGAGGTGCTCGACGTCGATCCCGACGTCGTCGTCGAGCAAGGCGGCTCGATCCTCGTCATCGACGACGAGGAAGCCAACCGCTCGCTGCTCGCTCGTCGACTCGTCCTCCAGGGTCACTCGGTCCTCACGGCCGAAACCGGTGAAGCGGGATTGGCTGTTGCGGCGCGGGAAGCGGTTGATGTGATCCTGCTCGACGTGATGATGCCGGGAATCAGCGGCTACGAAGTTCTCGCGACACTGAAAGCGGACGAGGGTCTGCGAGAGATTCCGGTCCTGATGATTACCGCGCTCGACGAGACCGCAAGCGTGACGCGGTGTCTCAGCATCGGCGCCGACGACTATCTGCCCAAACCCTTCGATCCCGTCGTGCTCGCCGCGCGAGTTCGTGCCTGCGTGCGCAGAAAGCGCGCACGCGACTTCGAGCTGGCGTACCTGCGAGGCGTCGGCGAGGTGACGTCCGCGGCGGTGGCCGTCGAGTCTGGCCGCTTTGCCGCCGAGAGTCTGGCGGAAGTCGCACAGCGATCCGACGCCCTGGGCAACCTCGCGCGACTCTTCCAACGCATGGGCGTCGAAGTGGCGGCTCGCCAGCGCAGGCTGGAAGACCAGGTGCGGCAACTCACCATCGCGATCGACGAGCGGAAGAAGGCAGAACAGGTCCAGGAAATTACCGACTCCGACTACTTTCGAACCCTCCAGGCGCGAGCCCGCGACTTCTCCGCGCGCCGCGCAGCCCGCGCTCGCAGTTCGGACTAATGCTTTTGCCGTCGCGGTGTGATCGATGCGGGTACGGTCGCGTTCGGCAGCGCGGAACCATATGTCGCTCCGGAAAACTCGCTTGATCCACACACCTCAGCGTCCGCCGGCGCTCAACGGTGTGTGACCAAGCACTTGCTAGAGTTTTCCTCCGGACATATGGTCCCGCACTGCGGCGTAGTGCGACGAGCCCGCACAGCATTGACATCGCGGCCGCTGCACTAATATCCGACGTTCGCCGGAGTTCACTTCGGTTGACCATGACGCCGGCATGTCTCGCGGAGCGAGCCGGACTCGGTCGCCGAGCACAAGCGCAGAGACGCAGGCTGGTTGGGACGCCTGTAAGCAGGCGTGCCGAGCCGGCTCGCGGAGTCGAGACGTGCTGGTGACGTGGTCAACCCACGTGAACGTCGGTCTGGATTCAGCGCGTGTGAAGCGAACGAGAGCGCCAGTGCTCGTAGAGCAGTGGATAGACGATCAGTTCCATCAGGAACGAGGTCGCGAGTCCGCCGATGATCGGCGCGGCAATCCGCTTCATCACGTCGGCGCCGGCGCCAGTCGACCAGAGGATCGGGACGAGCCCGAGGAACATGGTGGCGACCGTCATGAACTTCGGCCGGATGCGGCGAATCGCGCCTTCGAGCACGGCGTGACGCACGTCCGCGGCGGTTCGCATGCGGCCGTCGGCGACTCGCTTCTGCCACGCGAGATCCAGGTACAGCAGCATGAACATCCCGGTCTCCGCGTCCACCCCCAGCAGCGCGATCACCCCAACCCAGACCGCCGGACTGATCGGATACCCGAGCAGGTACAGGCACCAGATGGCGCCGATCGCCGAGAACGGCACCGCCAGCAGCACCAGCGCGCTCTTGGCGACGGAGCGCGTGCTCCAGTACAGCAGCACGGCGATGAACACGATGATGAGCGGGACGACCGTCATGAGTCGCTGGCTGACGCGCCGGTACGTTTCGTACTGACCGCTCCACGTCACTGCGTACCCCGCGGGAAGCTTCAGTTCCCGTGACAGTACGGCGTCGGCTTCGCGGATGTAATCCGCTGCGTCCCGTGCGTCGAGATCGAGGTAGACGTATCCGGTCAGCAGCGCGTTTTCATCGCGGATCATCGCCGGTCCCGGCACCGTCCGCACGGTGGCCAGCTGTCCCAACGGCACCGGGTCGCCGGTCGAGCCGCCGACGAGCACGTCGCGGAGCGCATCGAGATTGCCGCGTGAGTCACGAGGGAGGCGCACGTTCACCGGATAGCGCGCACGTCCCTGAATCACGGTGGTGACGTTGTCGCCTCCGATCGCGTTCTGCACTGCCGCCTGCGCCTCCTCCATGGAGATACCTGCGCGCGCAAGCTCGCCGCGATCCCACTGGATGTCGATGTAGCGCCCATCGTTGGTCCGTTCGGCGTACACGCTGCGGGTTCCGCGGATCCCGCGCAGCAGCGCCTCGACGCGCGTGCCGATCTCCTGGATCTGCGGCAGGCCTGGTCCGGCGATCTTGAGTCCCAGCGGGCTGCGGATGCCCGTCGTCAGCATGTCGATCCGCCCGCGAACCGGCATCGTCCAGCTGTTGGCGACGCCGGGAAACGTCATCGCGGCGTCGAGTTTTGCGATCAGCTCCTGCGTCGATATCTTGTGCGGCCAATCGTCGCGCGGTTTCAGCATCACGACGATTTCGAGCATCGAGAGCGGCGCCGAATCAGTAGACGTATCAGCGCGACCCGCCTTGCCGAGCACATGTGCGACTTCCGGCTGGCTCTTCAATCGCGCATCAGCCAATTGAAGAAGTCGCCTGGCTTCGGTAATCGAAATGCCGGAGACAGTGGACGGCATGTAAAGCAGTGCGCCCTCGTCGAGCGCGGGGATGAGCTCGGTACCGAGGCTGCGATAGATGGGAACCGTGAGCACTGCCGCGAGAAGAACCACGATCGCCACGACTCGCTTGTGGCCGAGCGCGTACACCAGCGCGGGTTCATAGAGACGAATCAGCCATCGGTTCAATCGATGCTCCTCTTCCGGACGTATCCGGCTGCTGAACATCGAGCCGACCGCCCGGCCCCACCAGCGTCGCCCCCAGTCGCGGCGTCCGAGTCGAGTCAGCGTGAGCCGCAGCGCGGGATTGAGCGTGATGGCCATCACCGCTGCAATCAGCATCGCCAAACTCTTGGCGTAGACGAGTGGATGGAACAGCCTCCCTTCCTGTCCCTCCAATGCCAGCACCGGCAGGAAGGCGATCGCCATGATGACGAGGGCGAAGAACGCAGGCCGCGCCACTTCCTGCACCGCGCTCAGAATGACGCTGCCTTCGTCGCCCTGGCCTCCTTCCCGCTCCCACAGTTCCAGCTTCTTGTGCGTCTGCTCGACCATCACGATCGCGGCGTCCACCATCGCGCCTGCCGCGATCGCGAGCCCGCCGAGCGACATCACGTTGAAGGAGAGCCCGAGCGCGCGGAACGGCAGGATCACCGCGAGCAGCGTGAGGGGAATCGTCAGGATCGGGATCACCGCGCTTGGCGGATGCCACAGAAACAGGAGGATCACCACAACGACAGTGATGATGATCTCGAGCAGCGTCGATCGCAGGTTGTCGATGACGCGATGGACCAGCGCCGAGCGGTCGTAGACCGGCACGATGCGCACGCCCATCGGCAGTCCCGGCGCGATCTCGGTCAGCTTGCGCGTGACGCCGTCGACGACGTTCACGACGTTCGCCCCCTGGCGCATCACCACGATGCCGGAGACGGTTTCCCCGACCCCGTCGAGATCGGCCGCACCGCGACGTATCTCGGGTCCCATCGTGACGGTGCCGATATCCTTCACGCGGACGATCTGCGAACGGCCTCCGCCAGCGACCACCGCCTCTTCGAGCTCGCGAGGGTCACTGAGATAGCCGCGCCCGCGGATCATGTATTCGGAGCCGCCGAATTCCATCACGCGGCCACCGGTCTCCACGTTGCTTCGCCGGACTGCCTCCACCACGCTGACGAATGGAATCCCCAGCGCTCGCAGGCGCGCCGCATCGACCGTGACCTGATATTGCGGAACGAACCCACCAACCGTCGCCACTTCCGCCACTCCCGGAACGGAGCGCAGGTGATACCGCAGGAAGGTGTCCTGTGTCGTTCGCAGTTGTGACGGCGACCACTTTCCGGAGTCGTCTATCACGGCATATTGGAAGACCCAGCCCAGGCCGGTGGCATCCGGCCCCAGCTCGGTCCTGACGCCAACCGGCAGGGTTGGAAGGACGCCGGCGAGGTACTCCTGGGTCCGTGCTCGCGCCCAATAGAGATCGGTCGCGTCCTCGAAGATCACGTGCACGAAGGAGTAGCCGAAATCGGAAACGCCGCGGACAGCCTTGACCTTGGGTGCGCCCAGCATCGCGGTGACGATCGGATACGTCACCTGGTCTTCGACGAGGTCGGGGCTGCGATCCCAGCGCGAATACAGAATGACCTGTGTCTCGCTGACGTCGGGCAGCGCGTCCAGCGGAATCTGACCGACGGTCCACGCGCCCCACATCGCCACCGCCAGAACCAGTCCAATCACGGTCCCGCGATGCCGGGCCGAGAACTCGATCCAGCGATCGATCATTACGGGCGGGGAGGCGAGGCTCTCATGCGGCTTTCCGAATCGAGCAGGAAGGCTCCGGTCGTGACCACGCGCTCTCCGGCGCGCAGGCCGCCGCGGATCTCCATGCGGTCGCCCTCCTGCCGGCCGATCTCGACGTCACGCAGTTCGTAGCGGCCGTTGCCGTGGGCGACGAACACACGCGTCGCCGATCCCGAATCGATCACGGCGTCGGCGTGCACCGTCAGCACGGAGCGTGACGGAATGTCGAGATCGACAGAGACGATCATCCCCGGCACCAGCCGGCCGCGCGCATTCTCGACCTCGAGTCGGACCTTTCCAGTACGACCCTGCTCGTCGAATTGCGGAGGAGCGGCTGCGACCTTTGCCTCGAGCAGCGGCATGCCGTCGATCCCGATTCGGGCGTCGCGGATCCCCTCCAATACAGTCGCATCGCTCGCGGAGATGTCGGCGAGTACCCAGACCCGTTCGAGATTGGCGATCCGATAGAGCAGATCGCCACGCGCGAACCGCTGGCCCACCGCCACGTGACGCTCCAGAATCACGCCGTCGGCCGGAGCCGAGAGATCGATGTCCGCGATCTCACGCCGCGTCCGGCCCAGTTCCTCGATTTGCGGCTCGCTCATGCCAAGGAACTGGAGGTTGTCGCGCGTCGTGGTCAGTTGCTGCGTCGCGAGCGTCAGTTGATCGGGTGCGGGCGCGGGCGACCCCTTCAGGACCTCGTAGGATTGCAGCGCGTAGACGTACGCCTGTTGCGGTGAGGACAGGTCTCTCGTGAAGAAGGCGGACAGCCGATCGCCCCGCTTCACTCGCGTGCCGGTGCGATCCGCGAAGACGCGGCGGAGCCATCCGTCGACGCCCGCTGTCACGCGATACGTCAACGATTCGTCGGGCACGACACGGCCGACCGTTCTCAGCGCACGGGCGCCGGCTGCCGTCTGCACGGTTTCCGTCTGGAGGCTCGCGGCCTGTTCCTGATCGGGTGTGAGGCTGACGCTCGCGGAGCTGGTTCCCGTCGGTCGCGCGGATTCCGAGTCGGCGTAGACTGCGACGAGATCCATTCCGCAGTCCGGAGCTTTTCCGGGTGCATCCGATCGGTAAGACGGATGCATCGGGTCGACGTAATAGAGCACACGCCCCGCGCGAGCCTCATCGACTGCTTCGGGGCGCGCATGACGGCCAACGAGATACGCGGCGGCGACGAGCGCTGCCGTGCCCAAGCCAAAAAGCGCGAGCCAGCGAGCGCTACCGGCGCGCGACCGCGGATTGAGCGGGGTCCCCAGTTCCTGCACGGACCTAATCTATTTCATTGCGAGTCCGTGGGGTCGCGCCGGGCCGGTGGCGGGGAACGCCGTGTTGAAGTCGAGATCGAACCGCGTGTCCTCGTAGAGCACGTCGCGCTCGACCTTGATGACGTGAATCTTGTGATCGCCTTCGTAGTGGATGACGCCGCCCGTGTCCTCGTTCAGGAAGTAATCCGCAACAGCAAGGCGCTTGTCGTCACTGCTGAGGACCAGGTTGTGTGGTCCGGCGTTCTTGCCGAAGTTGACGACCGACAGCTGTTTCAGGTTGGCGCGGTCCGTGGCGTCCAGCATGCCAACCTGGCCGGCTTCGAACAGCGCGAAGATCAGTCGGTCGCCGCTCTGGGGCGTCGCCAGGATCTGCCCCATTCCGCCTCTGACCTCGGTCTCCACATGCGGAAGAACGGTGGTGCAGTCGAATGCCGGCACCGCAGTTCCCGCGATCGGATCGATCAGGTAGATCCACCCATCGAACATGCCTGCCGTGTACCCATAGCCGTGCTTGTCCTTCGGCAGCATCTTGACGTCCATGGCGCCGAGCGCCGGACCGCCACTGGGCGGATGCATCTGGACGGTCTTGATGATCTTGCGAGCGCGGTAATCCCAGACGCGGACCGTATTGCGCAGGATCACCCCCGGCGTTCCCAGGAGCGTACTACTCGGCACGATGAAGTCCGCGGTCATCATCAGGTTCAGATCCGGACGCGCCGAAATGCCATGCGGGTTGAACCCGTCGAGGGGCGGCTCCGATGGCCACTCCTGGAACAGCGATTTGGTGCCGAAGTGATTGCCGACGAAGTGCAGATTGCCGTCGAACTCGGCGACGCGTCCGGGCGACGAGCCGTCAGCGGCACCCATTTGCGAGATCAGGAAGCCGCCGCCCTCGATCGGCAGGAAATCGTCGGTGATGCTCGATTCGACGGCGCGCGTCGAGAACAGGAACTGCGGGTTGAGCGCATCGCTCACGTCGAAGAAGAAGATGCCGTTCTGCCCGCTGAGGACGCTGAGCAGTCCGCCGCAGCCGAGGATCTTCTTGGTCGAATTCAAGTGGCAGTGGTGCGGTTCGTTGCCGATGTTCCCCGGCGGCGGAATCGGAACGGTCTTGATCACCGAGCCGTATCGCGGAGAGTCTTCGTCGAAATCGATCACGGCGAGGAAGTCCGGCGCGACGTGGTCCTGATCCGAGGCCCACACGTACAACACGGTGTCCTTGCTCTTCTTCGTCTTGTCTTTGTCTCCGTCGAGACCGTGCTGGCCAGCCACGACGATGGTTCCTCCGCCGATCGCCAGAAGGGCGATCACGAATACCTTCGCCGCGGTCGCCGCAAATCCGCTCGCTCTCCTCATTGACTGATCCCTTTTTTCCAGATGCTGGCGTTTGCGAACAGAAGACTGGGGCTCCGCCCAATGCTCACGCATATCGGAACCCGCTTGCGCGGTGGCCGCAACCGTGAGCTGGTGGAGCAGAAGGCTAGTCTACACTGTCCAGGAAGATCCAGATCGTCCGCCCGTGTCCTGATCGCATCGGCTCTCTCTGAATGCAGTTCACGGAATTTCCCAGTATTACCGCACTCTGAAATCACCGAGTGCCGGCGGCGTGACCCGTTCCTGTTTTGGAACCGCGAGCTGCGGGATCCACGCGTACGGCACGCGATACGCCCGGTAGACGGCGTTCGACGCGTTCGCTCCGGCGAACAGCGGGTTCATGTATTCCCAGACGATCGTGCCGTCCCGGGTGACTTCGAACATGCGGCCGGGCGCGCCGGCGTCGATCAGCGTGTTTCCATTCGGGAGTCGTTGGGCGCTGCTGATATTGGTGCTGAAGAAGCCCGCCTTCGAATAGGACCACACCAGTTCGAGCGTCACCGGGTTGATCTCCAGCACCCGCGATCCGGCGCGCGCATATGTCCCTCGCCCTTCAGGTGCGATCCCGCTAACCGCGCCGTAACCGCTCGAGCCGCCGTTGTCGAACAGCAGCAGGTTGCCGGCGCCCGGCAGACCCTTCGGGATCAGATGCGCATGATGCTGCCCGATGACCTGACCGATCGCGCGGAGCTCCTTGGACTCGCTGAAGTCGGGCCCGAGCCGCCATACGATCTTGCCGTCGCGGCCGATGATCGCCACCACGCTGCTTTCGCGGCTGCTGAAGATGATGTTGTTCGGCGCGAACCGTGTGTCGCCCTGGTCGAACCACCTGTTCGGTCCCACATAGTGCGCAGAGTTCATGTGCAGCCAGTCGAACGTCCCGCGTGCGGCGTTGACGCTGGCTGCCGCCTTGATCGCCTTTCGCGCATCTGGCGAGTAACCGAGCTCGTCGATGTGGTCGCTGGCGAGCCACTCCCACACGATGTCGCCCTTCCACGACACCTCGATCAGGCGGTCATCTTCGAGCTGGACGTCGGCGACGTTCGGATTCCGCTGAGTCGTGTGGGTGAGAATCAGCGTGTTGCCGCCTTCGATGACGGGCGTGCTCTCGGGCGAGTAGTAGCCGGCAGGAAAACTCTCTCGCTGCCAGTCATGGTGCTGGCGCGCTGACCACACCATCGTCCCTTCGCGCGTGGTGATCTGCTCGTTGTGCGAAAAGCGCCAGAGCACCTTGCCGTCGAAGTCACGCTGAATCAGTTCCACTGATTCCTGATGCGGCGGATTCGCGCCACTTGCGGACATGACGAACCCGCCGGGAAACACGCGTGCCGGACCGCCAGCCGAGTTGTTGTAGCCGTCCCAGCGCTTCACGACGTTGCCGTTCATGTCGATCACGAGCACGGCCTGCGTCTGCAGCGGCGACAACACCGTGAACCCGTTCCACGCGCGATCGGGGTCATAGATCGTCGTGCCGGTGGGGTAGACGGATTGGGCTCTCCCGGTCATCGTGAATGCGTAGACCGCAAGAGCGGCGGCGCAGGCGAAGGTCAGTCGTCGCATATGTCGGGGATTCTAATCCGCGTACGCGACGCCTCCCCCCCCCCAAAAAAAGGGCAAAACAGGGAGTAACGGAGAAACGGAAACGCACGGTGGCTCACCCATCAACCGCCCGAGTCGCTATAGGCTCGTTGCCTCCGTGCGTCTCCGGTTCTCCGCTCCTCGGTGGTGTGCTCTTGTGACAAGTGTTTTGTGACAAGTGTTTTTCGTGACGAGTGACGGCTGCGTGCGTCAGCGTGCCACCTTGCGATGCTGGCGGATGGCGAACGTCAGGACGACGATCGCGGTCGTCAGGAGAATGAGAAATGGCCGCGCGATCTCGGCGGGCCCGGCACCTTTGACGAGAATCGCCCGCGAGATGGCGACGAAATGCCGCACGGGGTTCACCTGCGTCACCACCTGGACCCAGGGCGCCATGCTGTCGATCGGCGTGAACAGGCCGCTCATCAATAGATAGATGTTGATGATGAAGAAGCTGACGAACATGGCCTGCTGCTGCGTCTCGACGAGCGTCGAGATCCACAGGCCGACACCGAGCGCGACGAACAGGTAGACCGAGGCGACACCAAACAGCAACAGCACGCTCCCGCGCAGCGGGATGTCGAACACCAGCCGCCCCAGGGCCAGTCCCAGCGCCAGCTCGATCAGCCCGAGCGCCCAGAAGGGCAGCAGCTTGCCGGCGATGAACTGACCGCGGGTGATGGGCGTGACGTTCAGCTGCTCCAGCGTCCCGAGCTCTTTCTCGCGGGCAATGTTCTGCGCTGTCAGCAGCGTACCGATGAGGGTGACCAGAGCGACGAGGATGCCCGGCACCATGTAGTGCTTGTAGTTCTGTGTGGCGTTGTAGCGACTGCGCACGCTGACGTCGATGCGAGCCGGATGACGCGCGTCCGCTTCGCCAGCAGCCTCGGGAGAGAGCTCCGCGGCGTAATCGTTGATGATCCGAAGCGCGTATGCCTGGACGATGCCCGCGGCCGAACCCTTCTCGGCGTTGACCGACAGTTCAATCGGCGCCTGGCCGGCTCGCACGATGTTCCGTTCGAAATCGTGCGGGATGACGATCGCCAGCGTGACGTCCCCCGCCAGCAGCCCCTCGTTCGCCCGGTCGAGCGAGGAGGAGATCTCCTCTATGCGGAAGTGCCCCGACGCCCGCATCCGCGTGACGAGGCCACGCGAAACGGTGGTGCGATCGAGATCGACGATATACGTGTCCGAGTTGCGGATCTGGAACGTCGCCGCGTTCGCCAGAATCAGCAGCTGCACCATCGGCACGACGAAGACCTGTGCCAGCGTCGCCCGGTCGCGAATCACGTGCAGCACTTCCGCCTGCGCGAGATAGAGGATGCGGTGCATCGCTACTCCAATCGCGTCTTGAACGAACGCGTGCTGGCCGCGAGCAGGAGCAGCGTCGTTACGCCGAGGATCAGCGTGGCCTGCCAGAGGTAATCGAGCCCGACGCCCTTCAGCATGATGCCGCGCGCGATCTCGACGAACCATCGACCCGGGATGACGAACGCGAAGGCCTGCAGCACCGCCGGCATGCTCTCCACCGGAAAGATGAATCCCGACAGCAGCACGTTGGGGAGCAGCGTCCCGACCAGCGCCCCAATCATCGCGACCCGTTGAGACGAGGTTCGCGCCGAGACCAGGATGCCCAGCGAGAGCGACGTCAAAATGAACAGTCCACCCTCCGCCAGCAGCAGCAGGACGTTGCCACGCAACGGCACACGGAAGAGGAGCAGTGCCTCGAGCAGAATCGTCACGACGCTGATGAATCCGATCACGAGGTACGGCGCCACCTTGCCAACGATGATTTGCCACGGCTTCAACGGCGACACCAGCAGGGACTCCATCGTCCCGGTCTCCTTCTCGCGCGTCAGCGAGATCGCCGTCATCAGCGACGAGATGATCGTCAGCACGAACGCCATCAGTCCTGGAACGAAGAGGTTGGAGCTCTCGCGTGTCGGATTGAAGCGCATGCGCGTTTGCGGAACGATGACGACGCGGGTCCTCGGAGTCCGCCTCAAGGCGGACACTACGTCACGCGATGCGAGCTCCCGCTGCCACACGTCGATCACCGACGATGCGTACGCGTCGAGCAGCGCCCCGGTGTTCGGGTCGGTGGCGTCGGTGATGATCTGGAGGCGGGCACTCGGCGTGTTTTCCAGGTGGTCGCCGAAGTCGGGCTCGAACACGACGGCTTGTTGTGCCGCGCCAGTCTGAAACAGCGGCTCGAGGTTCTCGGTTCGTGGTACGACGGCGACGATGCGGAAAACGCCGGCGGCGGCGAAGCGATTCCGCAGATCGAGCGTCGCGTGGTCAGGCATGGGGTCGACGATCGCCAGGCGGACATTGGTCACGTCCGTGCGAATGGCGTAGCCAAAGAGCACGACCTGCACGACCGGCAGCGCGATCAGGACGGTCAGCGTCCGCGGGTCGCGGCGGATGTGGACGATCTCCTTGCGGAGCAGACCGCGCAGCGCGCTCATGCCGGCCTCGCCAGTTGGACGAACAGATCGTCGATGGACGCCACCCCGCGGTCGTGCTTCAAGTCGGCGGGTGTGCCCATCGCGGCGATCTTCCCGGCGACCATGATGGAGATGCGGTCGCAGTACTCGGCTTCATCCATGTAGTGCGTCGTCACGAGCACGGTCGTGCCTGAGGAAGCCGTCTCGTAGATCGACTCCCAGAATTGCCGCCTGGTGATCGGGTCGACGCCGCTGGTCGGTTCGTCGAGAAAGACGACGCGTGGACGGTGGAGAAGGGCGACGGAGAACGCGAGCTTCTGACGCCAGCCAAGCGGCAGATCGCGGACCGGCCGGTTGCCGACCGCGCTGAGACCGAGTTGTTCCAGCATGCGATCGCCGCGCTCGCGAATTTGCGCGCGCGAGAGGTCGTAGATACCGCCGTAGAGCCGGATGTTCTCGCGTGCCGTGAGGTCTTCGTAGAGCGAGAACTGCTGGCTCATATAGCCGATGTTCCGCTTGATCGCTTCGCTTTCGGTGTAGACGTCATGACCGGCGACCCGCGCCGATCCGCCGCTCGGCGTCAGCAGACCGGTGAGCATGCGGATCGCGGTGGTCTTGCCGGCGCCGTTCGCGCCGAGGAAGCCGAATACTTCGCCCACGCGGACTGAGAAGGTGATGTGGTCGACGGCGGTGAATCCGCCGAAGGTCCGCGTCAAGTCCTTCGCCTCGATGGCATCCGTCTTCGCCGAGGCTGCCGCGGACACGGGCTCGGGTGTCACGCGGCGTCCCCGCGCATTGTCTCTGGTGTACCCATGCGCGCGATGAAGCTGTCCTCGATGCTTGGCTCGATCGTGTCGACCGAGACCTGTTCGATGCCGCGGCTACGAAGAAACTCGGCGACTTCGCGCTGAATTGCCCGGGGTTCGCGATCGAGGTCCTTGTCCGTGTAGTGGAGCTGCTCGCCGAACGGGTAGATGCTGTGCACCCGCTCGTACTCGCGCAGCGCGCGCAATGCGTCGTATCGATTGGGTGTCTTGATGCCGAATAGCGGCCGGTCGAAGGCCGCGACAATCGACGCGGGAGTGTCAACAGCGAGCAGGCGTCCACGCTGGATCAACGCCACGCGATGGCAGCGCGTGGCCTCATCCATGTAGGGGGTCGAGACGATCGTCGTGAGACCTTCGCGGGTGAGACCGTCCAGCAGATCCCAGAACTCGCGTCGCGACACCGCGTCCACGCCCGTTGTCGGTTCGTCGAGAAACAGGATCTCCGGCCGATGCACGAGCGCGCAGCACAGCGCGAGCTTCTGTTTCATTCCGCCGGACAGTGCGGCCGCGCGTCGGCCCTTGAACGGTTCGAGCTGGCTGTAGATCGGCGCGATGCGATCGTGCTCGTGCTCGATCGTGGTGCCGAACACCGAAGCAAAGAACTGGAGATTCTCCTCGACGCTGAGATCCGGATAGAGCGAGAAGCGACCGGCCATGTATCCGACGCGCTGGCGCAAGGCCCACATGTCCGTGACGACGTCGTTGCCGAGGACCGTGGCGTGTCCGGATTGCGGCAGGAGCAGCGTGACCAGAATTCGCAGGAGGGTGGTCTTGCCGGCGCCATCCGGTCCGATCAGGCCGAACAGTTCGCCACGCTCGACCTCGAACGACACGCCGTCGAGTGCCTTCGTTGTGCCGAAGTGTTTGACGAGGTTATCGACCGCTACTGAAGTCGACATCGACCGGCATTCCAATCTTCAGTTTCCCGTCGGTGTTCGGGACACGAAGCTTGATGGCGTAGACGAGGTCGGCGCGTTCTTCACGCGTCTGGATCGGGGTCGGCGTGAACTCCGCGCGACTGGCCACCCAGGTCACCGTTCCGGTCACGGTTTCGTGTCCGGAGCCGACGTCGAACGACACCGGCGCGGTTTGTCCCACGCGTACCGTCGCCAGCTGGGTCTGCGCGACGTACGCGCGCACATCCACGGCATCGAGGTTCGCGATGCGGTAGAGCGGCTGGCCTGGCTGGATGATTTCGCCCTGGCGGACGTACGTCGCGAGCACGGTCCCGGCGTGCGGATTCTTGATTTCGGCTTTGCCGAGTCGGTCGGCGGCGCGCGCCACCTGCGCATCTGCGGACTGCACCTGGCGAGCAGCCGTTTGCCGTTGCGCACGGGCCATGGCGACTTGAGCCTGCTGTGCGGCGACCTGTCTGGTCTGCGCTTCGACCTGTTCGTCCTGCGCCTTGATCTGTTCCTCGAGCACGCGCACGTCGCGGTCGGCCAGATCGCGCTGTTGTGACGTGGCGGCCTGTTGCGCGAACAGACGGGCGATGCGTTCCTGGTTGCGGCGCGCCGTGTCGAGTTGCGCGTCGAGCGCCCCACGCTGCGCCGCGACGGCGTCCCGTTGTGCCTGCGCGACCTGCCGCTGTGCGTCGAGCGCGTCGATCTGGCGTGCGATCTCCAGGACGCGGGAGGCGTTCGCCTCCCGTTGCGCGACGAGCTGATCGCGCTCGAGCGCCAGTTGGACGGGATCGACCGAACCGACGACCATGCCGCCGGTGAGCGTCTGACCCTCGTCGATGCTGAAGTTCGTCAGGCGTCCACCGGTTTCCGCCGACACGACCACTTCGATCGCCTCGACGTTGCCGTACGCATCCGGCGGAGCCTCGCGCGAACATCCGGCGGTCAGGCTGGTCACGAGAACGACGAGAACCCAATATCCGCCTCTCATGATTTCGTCGGGTCCGCCCTCTCTCATGATTTCGTCGAATCCGTCTTCTGTCATGATTTCGTCGAATCCGCCTTCTCTCATGATTTCGTAGGGTCCGCCTTCAGGCGGACCGAAAGCGCGCATCACCTCACCTCCAGACCTAGCGTCGTCAACAGACGCGCGCTCGACTGCGCAAGCTCCACACGATGCCCGGCCAATGCGAGCTGCGCCTGCAATAACTCACTGCTGCGATCGACGTACTCGGAGGCGGTGAGTGCGCCTTCCTGCAGCCTGATCTGCGCCGACTGCTCGACCTGTTCGCGGAGGCCGATGATCCGTCGATCCATCTCGACCACGTTCTGCAGCCGGTCGATCGTCGCGGCATCGGGCTCGATTGACTCGGTCAGCCCCTTCGCGAACGCCGCCTGGTCGGCGGCGATGACCTCCTGCTGCAGCGCGAGTGCCTCGCGCTCGCGCGCCGCCGCTCCCCACGTCCAGGCGCGCCACTGCAGCTGCACGCCGCCGAGCGCATACGTGTCGAACTCGTCGTTGATGAAGTTGAGGCCGGGACGGCCGTAACCGAGACGGGCAAACGTCGACACGCGCGGACGCTCCTGCGCGCTGGCCAGCGCCTGCTGTCGTGCGACGCGATCGCGGCTCGTCGCAAACTGCTGGTGCTCGGGCCTGACACGAAGCTGCTCCGGCGCGCGCCGCGCCTCCGTCACCAGTGCCGACAGATCGGGCAGCGCCAAAGTGTCCGCTTCGGAGATCTGACGGCTCGTCAGCTTCGACAGGAGGGCCAGTGCCGCACGCCGATTCGCGTTCAGTTCCTCGCGGTCCTGTTCGCGTTGCAGCATGGCGGCTTCGATCGTCGCCGAGTCGGAGGCCAGCGCGGTCCCTTCGCGAACGCGAGCGTTCATCTCCGAGAGGCGCGACCGCAGGTTGTCGACAATCGCCTGCAGTGCACCGGCCCGTTCCTGCAGCAGCGCCGCCGCGAAGAACGCGTCGTTCACCCGTTGACGCAACGTGAAGAGCGTCGTCCGCACCCGTGCCTGCTGTTCCGAGAGTTGTGCACGTTCGAGTGCCGTCTGCGCGCCGCGCGCGGGATCGACGAGACGCTGCTCGACGCGAAAGATGGAGTCGTAAGTCGCCTTCGGGGGCGAGAACAGTGGCTGCCCATTCGGCAGCCTGAATGGAGCAACGGGCACGTCGGATTGATACTGCGCCTGTCCTTCGATCGAGACCGTCGGCAAACGGGTGGCGGTGATGTTACGCACGCGCAGATCGCTTTGACGAGCGAGCAGATCGAATTCGCGGCTGCGTGGATCCGTCGCGATGGCCGACTGCTGAAGGTCGGCGAGCTGCAGCGGCTGCTGCGCCACCGCCTCGCGCGCGGCCAGCAGTATCGTCACGATGAGAAGTGCGCGTGGAGCTGTCATGGACGAAGGGCTCTGAGAAAGAACGCCGGCAGCTGGCGACGGCGACGAACGATGAACCGCTCGAATTCGCCGTCGTCGAGGCCAAGAAGCAGCGACACCATCGGCCGCGCGGCAAAGGGAAAAATGCAGAGCGACAACAGGTTGATGACGAGTTGTTCCGGCTCGATCGGATGGAACGTGCCGGCGCGGACGCGAGCGGTGATCTGCTTGCGCACGGCGCCGAGCACACGGCGTCCGACGTCTTCGGGGATCATGCCGGTCGCGCTCGAGACGAGCTGGCGGGTGCGCTCCGGGTGATGTGCCAGCTCGCTGAGGATGTAGCCGGGGAGGTAGGGAGCCTGCAGGAGCTTCGTGAGCTCGATCTCGATGACCGCCTCGATTTTGTCCTCGATCTCACGGTCCGACACGAGCACCGCGATCACCGCCGGCAGCAACTCGGCGGCCGCGCGGCGAAACACCGCCTCGGACAGTTTCGCCTTCGACCGGAAGTAATAGTGCAACAGGGCTGAATTGACGCCCGCCTCCTTGGCGATTTCCTGCATCCGCGCCCCGGAGGTTCCGCGGCGGATGAAGACGGTATGCGCCGCATCGAGGATGCGCGCCTCCGTTCCGAGGTCTTGAACTGCGCCGCGCCGTCGTTGGCTGGACGGTTTAACCATTCAGTTAATACAACGGTACACCGAGGTCACCGATTCCGGCAAGCCGTCGCCGTGTGAAGGTTGTCGGGCGGGTCCTGTTCTGTGGACCCGCCGTCAGCCGTGGATGGAGAAGGTCACGCGAGGCCGACCTCGCGAATGAGTGCGGCGAAGCGCTTGTCGCGCCTCAATAGATCCAGCCTCGGATCGACGTTCAGGGCGACCACTTCGAAGCAGCGGTCCTGGCAGGCCTGCGTCATCCACTTCAGGCTCGCGTCGACGTCACCAAGCGCCAGCGACATCGAGGCGAACTCGAACGGCGAGACGTAGCGTTGCTTCGACTGCGCCTCGAGCTCGCGGAAGATCTTCCGCGCCGGCTCGCGCTTGCCGGAGCGCGCCAGAATGCGCGCGAGTGCGGCGTGCATGCGCGGCGTGTTGGGCGACAGATGGACGGCGCGCTGCACGGCGGCGATCGCCTCGTCGAAGTCGTTGAGCTGTTCCTGCACGAAGCCGAGTGTCAGATACGCGGGCGAAAAGTGTGGATTCAGTTCGATCGTGTGATCGCACTGCTCGAGCGCCGCCTCGAAGTCGCGACGATACAGATCGATCACCGCCAGATCGCGGGCGATGATCGACGACACGGGATCGAGCGACTGGGCGAGCACCATCTCGTCGCGCGCCTGATCGAGTCGACCCAGCGGAACGAGGCACGACATCGCGTACCAGTGATGGGCGGTGGGCGAGCGCGTGTCGAGGCCGATGGCGCGCTGGAACTCGCGCTCGGAGCCGACCCAGTCCCAGTCCTGCGTCGCCTTCATGTGCGCCAGCGACGTGTGCGCTTCCGCGGAATTCGGGTCGAGCATGACCGCGGACGCCGCGCTCGACGCCGCTTTGCTCCATACGTCGGTGGGTGCGAGCACGCCATAGTGCGCCAATAATGCGTACGCGTCCGACAGCCCGCTGTGGGCGGGCGCGTATTGCGCGTCCTCGACGATCGCCTTCTGAAAGAACTCGACCGCCTTCTGCAGCCCTTCCTCGGTCCGCTGATTCAGGTGATAGCGTCCCTGCAGATACAGGTTGTGCGCCGCGAGGTTACGGGTCGGTCTGCGCGTCCATCGGGGCTCGCCCGATTCCAGCAGCTCCGGTTCGAGTGTCTTCAGAATCTTCTGCGCGATCGCCTCCGGCGCCGCAATCGCATCGTCGATCGGTGTGTCGAACGCGTCTGACCACAGGTAGGTGCCGGTGGCGCTGTCGACCAGTTGCGCGGTCACGCGGATGCGTTCGCCCGATCGACGCACGCTGCCGTAGATGAGCATCGCCGCCCCGAGTCGGGCGGCTGCTTCTTTCGTCTGCCCGTTGGTGTGGTCCGCAAAGTCGGTGGCGATGATCCGCAGGCTCCGGAACTTCGTCAGTCCGTGGATGATCTCCTCGCTGAGTCCGTCACAGAAAAAGCGCAGATCCTGCGCCGGCGTCTGATCCGCAAATGGCAGCACCGCGACGGTGTTGCGGCTGGCGAACGTGGCCCCGAGCGAGGCACGAGCCGAACTGCGGCCACTCCGCCGACGGAACGATGGCGTGTAGCCGCCCTTTGGCAACTCGATAATGACGTCGTCGTGACGTCCTTCCGCCTGGTAGTAGCGTTCGAGACGTGCCCGCAGCCGTCGCGCCTGGACGCGGACCAGCGGGTCCGTCCGCGGATCGAACGACGATTCCTTGGCAAACACCTGCACGCCGACGACGTACTCCTTCAGCTCGTCGCCGCGATGGTCGAGCGTTTCCGTGACGATGAACTGCAGAAATCGCTTGAGACGATCGACCTGCTGGAAGGTCGTGCTGGCCAGAATGCGATCGAGTTGCTGACGGACGCCGCGATCAGCAGCTTTCGTGGGAACCGGCACGACATGACTGGGTGCCATGGGCCTCTTTCACTTCCTGCCGGAAGTGACCAATCGAGCCCGCAGACTCTGTCGATTCAGTTCCTTGCCTCGCAGGTAGACAGCGGAGATGCGCCTCGTGTTCGCGATATCAGTCAGCGGATTCGCATCGAGCACGACGAAGCTGGCTTGCTTGCCGCGCGCAACGGCGCCCAGCCTGTTCAACTTGAGCGTTTTTGCGTTGGTGTCCGTTGCCGCGACGATCGCTTCCATCGTCGTCATCCCGCAGCGCGTGTACGCCTCCAACTGTTGATGGACGCCGAAGCCGTCGCCGGTGCCATCCGTGCCGAGGCTGATCACCATGCCCGCCTCGTGAACCTTTCTCAGGTTCCGGCAGTGGAGCTCGAATAGTTCGTCGGGAGGGTTTCCTTTCGCGTCTCGCTCGTCGACGGTCTTGCGCAGGTTCGTGATTTCCGTTGGCGGCAAGGTTTCCGCGAGCGATGCGATCGTGTCGCGCGTCAGGGGAACCGGGATGTTCGGACCGCTCCACACCTTCGGATGGGACTTCACCAGTGCCAGGTATTCGCTGTCGACGTCACGATCGCGGACCAGGTGCACGAAACCATCGACACCCGCGCGATAGAGATCCTTGGCATCGGCCAACGCCGACGTGCGACTGAGATGGGCGAGCACCTCCATGCCGTGTGAGTGTGCTTCGGCAATGATGGCGCGATACACCTCCGGGCGGAGTTTCGGCACCTGACCGTTCCGGTCGTCCACCCAGATCTTGACGAAGTGTACGCCGCGCGCGTGGAGCTCCTCCACGTGGCGGCGACCCTCTTGCTCCGTTCGGGCGCCGTATGGAATCCCGAGGCGAGGCTCGCCAGTAGGTCCGGCGATCGGCGTCGCGGCGATTCCTTTCCCCACCGTCAGGAAGCGCGCCGCATCCGGAATGACCTCGTCGCGAAGCTGGTACGCAAGCTCCTGGTCGGCCTCGAGGCCCATGCTCAGACCGGCCGCCACTCCGTAGTAGGCAAGGCGCTGAAGATGATCGACGAGGTTGTCATGCGTGTAGTTTGCCTTGCTGTTGCTCCCGTCGTGTTCGTCGACGAGGCCGATGTGGTTGTGCCCATCGATCAACGCCGGGATCACGGTCTTGCCCGAGAGATCGACCCGGCGAGCGCCGGGAGCTGGCTGACGCTCGATGCGCGTGCCGACCCAGGTCAGCGTGTCCCCCTCGACGATGAATGCGGAATTTTCGACCGGACCGCTCCCATCTCCAGGAATCAGCCGTGCGCCCTCGAACCATGTCGGGCCGTCGTTCCTCACCTGCATGCTCGCTGTGGAGACATAGGTGACGGCGATGAGCACAGAGCAGCTCAGGATCCGGTGTGAAGACATGGCTCAATGTAACGGATCTTGGTGGAAATTCAGCTCGATCCTGACGCCGTCAGGATCGCGGACGAACAGCTGGACGCTGTTGTCCCTCGGAACGATCGCTTCCCGAAATGCGAGGCCTTCATCTGCCAGCGCCCGGCGTGTGGCTTCGAGATGAACGCCGCGGAAGGCGATGTGATCGATCGCACCGGTGTTGAAGGTCGACGCCGGTTCATCCGCTGTCTTCTGAACGAGATGAATGACGGGTTCGGTGCCAAGATAGAGCCAGTACCCAGTCGATGTGAACGGTGGCCGATCGCCGACACGAAGACCGAGTACGCGGACATAGAAATCGCGCGTGCGCTCGACGTCAGTCGTCCGAATGTTGATGTGCTGCAGCGCGTCGACGGGCATGGCAATTCACAGTGGGTCCGGCTAAAGCCGGACCTTGCGGCGAGGACCTTTACGGTCCGCGCGGGCGGGCCATAAAGGCCCGCCCCGCATCTCAATCGCGCCAGGTGAGCTCGGAAGCACGGCGCGTTCTATCTCATCGTCGGTGTCGACGTCCAACCGGTGAATATCACCGAGCACCACACTGTAAGAGAACGCGCCGATGAGCGCGACGATCGCGATGTAGACGAGCGGGCCGAAGAACGAGCCGGTCATCCCGTAAAAGATACCGATAACGATTGGTGTGATGATGCCCGCGAGATTCGCGCTGAAATTGAAGATGCCTCCGGTGAGTCCAATGAGCTTCTTCGGCGCGACGTCGGAGATGACCGTCCATCCCAGATTCGTCATCCCCTGACCAAAGAACGCCAGCGACAGGATCGCGATCACCGTGACGTTGTCGCCGGCCGGAACGTAATTCGCCGCGACGATGGACGAGGCCAGCAGCATGCCGCTCACGATCGGCAGCTTGCGTGCCAGGTTGGCGGAGCGGGTCTTCTTCAGCAGCGTGTCCGATGCGAACCCACCGACCAGTCCTCCCACCGACGCGGCGACGTACGGCACGGCAGCGACGGCGCCGGCCGTGAGGAATGTCATGTGACGCGCGGTGACGAGATACGTGGGAAACCAGGTGAGAAAGAACACCTGGGTCGAGTTGCCACCGAACTGACCAATCGACGCGCCAACGATCTGCCGATGCTTCAGCAGCGCGCCAACGTTGCGCCAGCGGAATCGCAGCGGCTGTCCGCGGTAATCGCCACCTCCGCCAGCCTCGATGTAATCGAGCTCCTCACGGTTGACCGTGGCGCTCTCGGCGGGCCCGCGATAGAGCTGCCACCACACGACACCAAAAGCGATACCAATCGCGCCGACGACGAAGAACAGCGCGCGCCAGCCGAATGCCTGCGTGATCCAGAACAGCGGGACGCTCAGGAACCCGATGCCCGCGTACTGTCCGACCGCATAGATCGCATTTGCCCGCGCGCGCTCGTGCTGCGGAAACCATGACGCAAGAATGCGGCTGTTGGCGGGAAAGCACGGCGCTTCGAACGTTCCGACGCCGATGCGCGCGGTCACCACGGTCGCCAGCGAGTTGACGAGCCCCATCGCCGCCGTGAACCCCGACCAACCCACGACCGCAACGAAATACGTAATCCGCGGTCCGAATCGATCGAGAAACACACCGCCAGGAATCTGCAGCAGCGCGTAGCTCCACGAGAAGGCGGAGAACACGATGCCCATCGTGGCGGCGCTGAGACCCAGATCGCGGGACAGGCTGGGCGCGGCGATTCCGAGCACCGTCCGATCGAGGTAGTTCAGCATCGTCCCGAACGCGATCAGCGCCAGGACGGGGAACCATCGGACGTGGGTCTTTCGCGGACCATGAAGGTCCGCGCCGCTTCCCTCGGTGGAACTCACTCGCCCTTGCGGAAGATGTCGTTGATGTTCCAGTAGCCCGGCGTCGGCGTCGGAGCGTTCTCCATCGGCACCTGAATCACGGTCGGCACGTCCGACGTGAGTGCGTCGCGCAGTGCAGGTCCGAGATCCGCTGCCGACTGAATCATCACGCCTCGAGCGCCGCACGCACGCGCCATCGCTGCGAAGTCGACGCGATAAGGCTGACCGCCGCACTCGAACACGCATCCGAAGCTCGAGCCGTAGTGCATCTGCTCGAGGCCCGCGATCGTCCCGAACGCAGCGTTGTCCATGATCAGCCACACGACAGGCAAGCCGGCTTCCATCGCCGTGGCGACTACCGATGGATTGGACCCGAAGCCACCATCGCCGATCAGCGCGACCGCGGCACGATCTGGCTGTGCGATCTTGACGCCCAGCACTGCCGCTGGCCCGAACCCCATCGTCGCGAGACCACTTGGCGTGATGAACGTGCCCGGGACGGTGATCGGAAACTGTTGCGCGACGCCGTTCTTGTTCCACCCGACGTCGGTGACGATGTAGCCGTCCTCCGGGACGGCCTTGCGCAGCTCGCCAAGAATCCTCTCGGGCCGCATCGGGAACTGGTCCGACGTCCACTGATGCGCCCACTCGTCCGCGAACGAGCGACGCGCCGAGGCGATGTGCTCGCGCAATCGTGGCCGCGCAGGGTGTCGGCGCCCGCGAGCTTCGGTGGCCAACGCGTCAAGCGCAAGCTTGGCATGAGCAACGACGCCGATCTCGGTCGGAAGGTTGCGACCGATCTCTGCCAGATCCATGTCGATGTGAATCACGCGGGTCGGAGGGGCGGCGAACGTGAATCGCGGATCCCACGAACTGGAGCTCGCTTCCGCGAGACGCGTGCCGACGGCCAGCATCACGTCGGCCGTGCGGCACGTGTCGTTGGCGATCGGCGTGCCCCAGAATCCGGTCATCCCGAGCAGGAGCGAATGCTCTTCATGCAGGCACCCCTTGCCGTTCAGCGAGTGCGCAACTGGAATGTCCAGTGCTTCGGCGAGTGCCGCGAGTTCGCTCGACGCGCCCGCCGCGATCACGCCACCGCCAGCGTAGATCACGGGCTGCCGCGCGTTCGCCAGCAGATCGACGATGCGAGCCGCAGCGGCGGGATCGAGCGCGAGCTTCTCGATCGTTGCGGGCATTTGCTGAAACGCATCGACCGGCAGATCGGCGGAAAAGAAGTCCATCGGCACGGACACGAGCACCGGACCGGGTCGTCCCGACTGTGCGAGATGGAAGGCGCGCTCGACGATGCGAGGCAGGTCGGCGGCGCGGTCCACGCGATACACGCGCTTGCAGAACGGACGATAGATCTGGAACTGATCGGCGTCCTGATGGAGGTTGAACTCCTGATGCGGATGCCGGCCGTAGTAATACGACGGCACGTCACCGGAGATCACGACCATCGGAATCGAATCGAGCGCGGCATTCGCGACACCAGTGGTCGCATTCGTCAGCCCGGGACCCAGATGTGTGAGCAGCACACCGACCTTGCCCGACGCGCGCGCATATCCATCGGCCGCATGCGCCGCAATCTGCTCGTGGCGGAAGCTCACGAACCGGATGCGGCTCTTGCCCAGTGCGTCAAGAAACGCGATGTTCGTATGACCGCACAGGCCGAAGATCACCTCGACGCCGATGCGCTCGAGGTAATCGGCGAGCAGGTACGACGAGATCCGCGAGGTGCCAGGAGGCGTCGTCGAGGTTTCTGGAGGCTGCGCCACTGTGGTCATTGTGCTGTACCTACCGGGTCGACGATCGTGCTGTTGTAGAACTCGCCGAACAGCTCCGCCTCGGACGGCCGGTCCTCAGGGATTGGACGGCTGACCCACGTCACGTTCATGTAGTGCTTCAGCGAGATGTTTTCGTTGGTGATGTTGCCGCCCCAGATTCCGCATCCCATGCTGGAGGTCATCGGCATGCCGTTGGTGAACGTGCCTGCGTTCGCGGCCGATTGAATCTGGCGGACCATGATGCGGCTGACGGGCGCGACGTGGGCGAGACGGTCGATGTGCTCGTCGTCGAAGGAGTAAATGCCACATGAGTGGCCCTTGCCGCCTGTCTCGAAGATCTGTCGCACCAGATCGAGCGCGTGATCGAAGCCGTTCGCTTTGAAGATCGCCAGAACGACGCCGAGCTTTTCAGTCGAAAAGAGGTGCTGCTTGCCGATGCGATCTTCTTCGACCATCAGAAAGGTCTTGCCGGATGGCAGCACGATGCCGGCCTTTGCCGCAACGACCTCGGCTGAACGTGCGATCGTGTCGGGCGTGCGATGGCCTTCCGCGTCCCAGTACGCGTTGCGCAGTCGCGCCTTCTCGTCAGCGTCGCAGAGATATCCGCCTTCCTTCTGCAGCTGGGCGATCAATGCGTCGTAGATGGATCGATCGACGACCAGATTCCCGTCGGCGGAGCAACCGGACCCGTTGTCGTTCGTCTTGCTGATGGCGGTATTGCTGGCGGCCTCCTCGATGTTGGCGGTTTCGTCGATGACCATCGTGGCGTTGCCGGCGCCTACGCCGTATGCCGGTTTTCCCGAACTATAGGCGGCGCGCACCATCGGCTGACCGCCCGTCGCGATCGTCAGATCGCATCCGCTCATCAACGCGTTGGCAAGTGGGATCGAGGGTCGATCGATGCCTTGCAGCAGATCCTCGGGCGCGTCCAGACTCGCGAGGGCTGCGCGCATGAGCCGTACGGTCTCACCAGTCGTCTTGCGGCTCGCTGGATGCGGAGAGAAGACAACGGCGTCCTTGCACTTGATCGCGTAGATTGCGATGCCAATCGGCGTGACGTAAGGACTCGTGACGGGGATCAGACCCGCGATCACGCCGGCGGGCTTGGCGTATTTGACGATCCCTTTCTCTGGGATCTCTTCGATGACGCCCATGCTCTTCTGTCGCAGTGCATCGCGGAGGATGCCGAGCACCTTCGCGCGACGCCGCGGCTCCCGTCGGCCCAGGCCGCTTTCGTCGACGCTCATGTTTGCGAGTCGCGTCGCCGTCGCTTCGTTGCCCGCAGCCCAGGCGACGGCACGACAGAGGCGATCGACCATTGCCTGGTCGTAGTGCTCGATCGCGCGCATCGCCGATCGCGCACGTGCGATCGACTGTTCCACGAGTTGTGTCTCCTCGGCCGTGATCGTTCTACTGTTCATTCACCACCAACCACCACCCACCAACCCCACCATCCACTACCCACCACCCACCATCCAGCGGCGCTGGATTATCCACCGTTGCAACAGCCCCGCGCCGCCTGTAACCGTACTCACACCGTTACATCCTTGTCGCCGCGTCGAACCGGATAGTAACGTCCCCCGGCCGCTGGACGTGTCAACTGCCAGCGCGCGTGTGGAGGTCAGAAGGTGCTCAAGAACGCGTTTGGCGTTGTCGTGGTCGCGATGATGGCGTCGCTGATCGTTGCTGCGTCGGCGTCGGCACAGGCGGTCGCTGGCGCGCAACTCTCCGGAAGCGTTCGCGATTCGAGCGGCGCGACCATTCCGGGTGCCGAAGTCACGGTGACGAAGACGGACACCGGCCTGATGCGGACGATGTTCACGGGGAGCGACGGAGCGTACACGTTCCCGAACCTGCCGGTCGGACCGTATCAGTTGAAGGTCGTCCTACAGGGGTTCAACACCTACGTCCAGGACGGCATCGTCCTGCAGGTGAACACCAACCCGACGATCAATGTCATGCTGATGCTCGGCGCACTCACCGAGCAGCTCACCGTGACCGCCAGCGCGCAGATGGTCGAAACGAAGACCACAGGCGTCGGCCAAGTCATCGACAACCAGCGCGTCGAGGAACTCCCGCTCAATGGTCGACAGGCCACCGAGCTGATCTTTCTGTCCGGCCTCGCGACGACGGCGCCGGGAGGTGACCTGAACACGAACAAGAACTTTCCGACGGTGACGATTTCCGTCGCCGGAGGGCAGGCGAACGGCATCACGTACATCATGGACGGTGGCACGCACAACGATCCGTTCAACAACCTGAACCTGCCGACGCCGTTCCCGGATGCCCTGCAGGAGTTCAAAGTCGAAACGAGTGCGCTGCCAGCTCGTTATGGACATCACGCCTCGTCGGCCGTCAATCTGATCACGAAGTCCGGTACCAACACGCTGCATGGCAACGGGTTCGAATTCCTGCGCAACTACCGCTTCAACGCACGGAACTTCTTCGCCCCGACGCGCGACAGCCTCAGACGCAACCAGTTCGGCGGAGACGTCGGTGGTCCGGTGGTGAAGAACAAGATGTTCTTCTTTGGCGGGTATCAGGGGAAGGTCGAGAAGACCAATCCGGCCACGAACATCAGCTTCGTGCCGACGGCGGCGATGCGCGCAGGCGACTTCACCGAATTCGCTTCGCCCGCCTGCAACGGTGGACGCCAGGTCACCCTTGGCGGCGGGTTCGTCGGCAATCGAATCGATCCGTCTCGCCTCAACCCGGTGTCAGTGGCGATGCTGAAGTACCTGCCGGTGCCAACGGACCCATGCGGTCGCATCACGTACGGAATTCCCGACAACAACACCGAGCATCAGGGGCTCGGAAAAGTGGATTACAACCTGACCGCGAATCAGACGATGTTTGCCAGGTACATGTACGCGGTGTACGAGAATCCCGCGACGTTCGACGGTCAGAACGCCCTCACGCTGAGCCGTACCGGGCAGAAGAACCAGGTGCACTCGCTGGTCTACGGACACAACTACGTGCTGGCGGCCAACAAGCTGAATGCATTCCACTTCACGTACAACACCACGATCAACGACCGTCCGCTCCCTGAGTACTTCACCGCAACGGACCTGGGAAGCAACGTCGTCAGCCCGCTGAAAGGCTACGTCGGGATCTCCGTGACCGGGAACGGTTTCGGATTCGGCAACGGCGGCACGAACCCCGGCTACTTCAACTCCCGCGGGTTTCAGGTCGCGGATGACTTCGACATGATCAGTGGCGCGCATCAACTCTCCTTTGGCGGCAACTGGATCCGCACGCGCATCGAGACGCTGAACAACCGTCCGACCAACGGGGCCTTCACGTTCAACGGGCAGACGACCGGCCTGGGCCTCGCCGATTTCATGATCGGCTCGGTCAGCAACTTCCTGCAGGGCAACCCCGTTTACGACTACGACCACAATGACTACTTCGGCGCCTACGTTCAGGACAGCTGGAGGGTCTCGTCGAATCTGACGGTCAACGCCGGCATTCGCTGGGAGCCGTTCATCCCGATCAAGAACACGTATAGCTGGGTGAGCCACTTCGAGCGTGCGGCGTTCGACGCGGGAACTCGCAGCAAGGTGTATCCGCAGGCCCCGGCCGGACTGTCGTTCCCTGGTGACGATGGCTATCCCGGCGATGCGACGACGTTCGGCAAGATGGCGGTCTTCGCTCCCCGGCTCGGCGCAATTTGGACGCCCGAGGGCGATTCATCCCTGAGCGTGCGCGGATCGTGGGGCGTCTTCTACGACTCGGCGCACCTGTTCTTCAACACACGTTTCGCGAACAATCCTCCCTGGGGTGCGCAGATCACGCTTACCAGTCCCGCGGGCGGATTCAGCGATCCCTACCTTGGGTACCCGGGCGGCAATCCGTTCCCCGCACTGAGCACCGACTGGGCGAAGGTCGCGTTCCCGGCGTTCGGCGTCTACGTGAACACGCCTCTCCACATGGAACCGACGGCGTTGCAGCAGTGGAATCTCAGCGTCCAGAAGCAAGTGGATCAGTGGCTGTTTGCGGCGAGCTATCTCGGTAACCACTCGAGCCATCTGTGGCGTGCGACGGAATTGAATCCGGCGGTCTTCGGCCCGGGCGCGACGACGGGGAATACGAATGCGCGTCGCGTGCTGTCACTTGCCAACGCGGTGGAAGGACAGAAGTACGGGACCATCGGCCAGGTCGACGACACCGGCCGGGCGAACTATCACGGTATGCTGCTGTCGGTGCAGCGGCGGGTGGGAAGCGGTCTCAGCGTCCTCTCGAACTGGACGGTGTCGCGGTGCATGAGCGATCCGGCGACGACCGAGATCACTGGACCGACCATCGTCGATCCGAACAATCCGGATCTCGACTACACCTACTGTGCGTCGGATCGGCGGCATGTGGTCAACGTGTCCGTCGTCGCGCGGACGCCCGAATTCACCAACTCCACGGTGCGCGTGCTGTTCAGCGACTGGCAGTTCTCGCCACTCGTGCGGTGGCAGAGCGGGAATCGATCGAGCGTGACGACCGGTGTCGACAATGCGCTCACGGGTATGGGCGGACAGCGCGCGGTCCAGATCCTCGACGACCCGTACGGCGATGGGACGCCGAACAACTTCCTCAATCGCGCGGCCTTCACCGCTCCTGGAACCGGAACCTACAGCACCTTGAAGCCGTTCTCGATCGTCAACCCGTCGCGGCTGCAGAACGACATCGCGATCACGCGAACGTTCCGTCTCCCGCAGAATTGGAACGTTCAGTTCCGATGGGAGGTGTTCAACGTGCTGAACCACACGAACTTCAACGCCCCCGTCACTGCCCTGAACAACGCGAACTTCGGCAAGATTCTGTCGGCCGGCGATCCGCGCATCATGCAGGCGGCCGTGAAGTTTGATTTTTGATATGGACCGGAGTTCAGGTGTGTTGACCACGTCACCGGCACATCTCGACTCCGCGAGCGGGCTCGGCACGCCTGCTTACAGGCGCCTCAACCAGCCTCCGTCGCCGCGCTTGTGCTCGGCGACCGAGTCCGGCTCGCTCCGCGAGACATGCCGGCGCCATGTTCAACCGAAGTAAACTCCGGTACTCGACGCGAGCGATTGTGTTGAGGATGTCTTCGAGAAGAACACTGTCGACCCTCGGCTGCGCCGTGGCGCTCGCCGCGGTCGTGGCCGCGCAGAACGACTGGACGTACTTCGGTCAGGATCAGGGCGGGACGAAGTACTCGACGCTGACGCAGATCAATACGGGCAATGTCTCGTCGTTGCGTCGGGCGTGGACGTTCCACACGGGCGACAAGTCCGGCTTCTTCGAGAGCACGCCGATCGTCGTCGACAGCGTGCTGTTTTTCGGCGCGCAGAACGGCTTCTATGCGCTCGATGCGGTGACCGGTCAGCAGATCTGGAAGTTCGACGCCAGGAATACCACGCGCCGGGGCGTGTCGTATTGGCCCGGAGACGCGAGAACACCCGCACGCATCGTCTCGTCGACAGGGACCAGGCTCGTTGCGCTCGAGGCAAAGACCGGCAGGCCTGCCGAGTCGTTTGGCGATCACGGCTTCGTCGACATGCAGGCGACGATGGCCTCACCGCCGACCATCTATCGCAATCTGGTCATCACGTCTGCGAGCAAGCCGATCGTTCGCGCCTGGGACGCACGAACTGGAGCGCTGGTGTGGACGTTCAACTTGATTGCGCAGCCCGGGGATCCCGCTCACGCGTCGTGGGAGAGCGACGCGTGGAAGACGACCGGCGGAACGAACGTCTGGGGTCTGATCACCCTCGATGCGCAGCGCGGTGTCGTCTATATCCCGAACTCGATTGCAGGAAACGACTACGTCGGCGTCGAGCGACCCGGTAACAACCTGTACGGGACGTCGCTGATCGCGGTCGACGCGAATTCAGGCAAGTTGAAGTGGTATCAGCAGGTCGTCCGCCACGACATCTGGGATTACGACCTCGGTGCGGCGCCGACGCTCTATCCGGTGAAGCATGGGAATCGGACGACGTACGCGGTGGCCCAGATGAGCAAGATGGGCCTGCTGTTCACGTTCGACCGGCTCACCGGCAGACCGCTGACCGATGTTGAAGATCGAGCGGTGCCGCAGAGCACGGTGCCGGGTGAGAAGACGTCGCCTACGCAGCCAATTCCCTTCAAGCCGCCGCCCCTTGCGCGCAATTCGATCACGCGCGCGGAGCTCGCCACTGTGACTCCCGAGTTGAAGGCGTACTGCGAGGCCCTCTGGGACAAATACGGGCTGCAGGACTCGGGCCCCTACACCCCGTGGCAGCTGGGAAAGGACATCGTCCTGTTTCCCGGCGCGCTCGGTGGTGGCAACTGGCAGGGTGTGACGTTCAACGAGAAGCGCGGGCTGCTGATCACCAACGTGATGAACGCCGGCCAGTGGGGCCATCTCGAGAAGATGGATCCCAACGCAGCGCGCGGGCGCGGTGGGCGTGGAGGCGATCGCGGCGCCGGTGATGGGGCAGAGGGCGGAAGGGGAGCCGCGCCTGAAGCAGACAGCGCCGGTCCGCCTGCGGCCTATCGCAAGGTCACGCCGGAAGGCGGCCGGTTCTGGCAGCCCGACACGAAGTACTCATGCGCGCAGCCGCCGTGGGGTGAGCTGATTGCTGTGAACGCGACCACCGCCGACATCGCATGGCGCGTGCCTCTCGGATCGTTCGAGGAGCTCGACGCGAAGGGCATTCCGAAGACCGGCACGCCAAACGTTGGCGGCGCGATGTCCACGGCCGGCGACTTGATCTTCATCGGCGCGACGATCGATGGCTACTTCCGTGCGTTCGACGCGAGGAACGGGAAGGAGCTGTGGTCCGAGAAGCTCGCTGCTCCGGCACACTCGATTCCGTCGACTTACATCGGGAAGGACGGCAAGCAGTACGTCGCCGTCGCGGCCGGTGGAGGCGGCTATCTCAATAGCCCGCGCGCCGACGAGCTGATCGCCTGGACGCTGCCCTGACGATCAATGGATGGAAAGGAACTTGGGACGCTGCGCGATCCGCGGGAATTTCTCGAGAAGTTCGCCGTCGAACGTCGCCAACTTCAAATCGCGCTGCACGGCCAATTCGACGAAGAGCGTGTCATAGACCGCAACACCGGACTCCAGCGCGCGCGACAACGCCGGTTGCCAGAGCGGACGAAGCGCTACCGGTCGGACTCCAAGTCTGGCCACCAGATCGAGCTTGCGATGACCTTCCTCGCGCGGCAATACTCCGGTACGAACCGCCATCCAAATCACGTTGGCGAACTCGGCCTCCCAATGCAGCGGGGCCCATGTCTCGTCGACACGTTGCCAGAATTCGCGCGCTTCGTCGACGAACGGCTCGGTGCCAAGCAGGTAGTAAGCAACGACGTTGGTATCGACGATCGCCGTCACGGCCTGCCGGCGTGGATCCAGGCGTCGACTTCGTCGGCGCTCGGGCGGCGTGTCTGACTGGCCCACGCGTGTTCGATCTCGCCGAGCAGCGCGAGTCGATCGCCGACATGCTGCTCGAGGACTGCCCGCACTTCCTGTTCCATCGAGCGCCGGTTGCGCTTCGCCAGCGTCTTGAGCGATTTGACGGTCTTGGTCGGAACGTTGCGAATAGTCAGGGTTGCCATGTGCTGTCTCGCTAGCACAATGCTAGCACGGCAGCGGCGGGCCGAACAATCAGCTGTTCGGGGACGGGTTCAGATGGTCAGCCCTGTACCGGACTGATCGAACGCGGCGCGGATCGTCAGCACGTCGCGCTTCATGGCGCCGAGTACCTGCTCGCGCGGCAATGTGATCTTGTCGAGGCCGTTCTCGGCGCCGCCCATCGGATACTCCGCTTCGAGCTCCATCGGCCCATCGAAGCCGATGTCACGCATCACGGTCGCGTAGCGGAAGATGTCGACGAGGCCGGTCCCCATCGGCACGTAGGGTGATGACCACCCGCCGCCACGTGCGAACGTGTTGCCGGCCAACGGGAGTGGAAACGATCGCGCGCCGCCACGGCCGCCACCGGCGAACGCTGCAGGCGGCCCGTCGCCTTCATTGAATCCGCCGCGTCCCGCCTCAGGAGGCGGACCACCCGCTCGCGCTGCGCCGGCGCCCGCTGCACCGCCGCGTCCAGCGCCACCACGCCCACCGCCGCGACCTCGACCTGCGGCCGGCGCCGGAGCCTGCGGTCCGGGATATGGACCGCCTTCACCGAGGAACCCGAGGTTCTGCTCCCACGCGCGATCCTTCCATGCCATCGCGACGACGTATGGGCCCGCCGTGCGCATCAGCAGCTCCCACATGTTGCTGCCGTGATGCGACATGTGACCCGTGTCCCAATGGAAGCCGACGTATTTGGGATCGAAGTCCTTCATCACGTAGAGCAGATCCCACACGACGGACCCAACGGAGGTCGCGCCCGCGCGGGTGTGATAGAGCAGCGTGGTGCCGTGCTTCCGGTTCAGTGCAACGAACTGCTCGACCTTCCGCTTGATCGCGTCGAGCTGCGGCATGACCGGTTTGCTCAGATCGTAGTTGTCGGTGCCGAGCCAATAGTGGGTGACGCCCAGCTGACCCATCGTGCCGACCATCGCCTCGACGGCCGGGTCGACCTGCGTTTGATTACCGCCGCGCACCTGCTTCACGCGAAGCCCGTGTTTCTGGATCGTCTTCACAAATACCGGCAACTCGGTCGTCACCTTCGCGGGGTCGATGTGCCCGGGATGGGCCTGGATCGTCGGGTTCACGCCGCCGCACGTCATCTCGATCGCCGCTTCCGCGACCTCGTCGGCCGAGCGCAGCCAGTGCAGATGGCGTGAGTAGGCGTCGAGGATCAGGCGACGCGGCGCCGATGATGTCGTTGCGCCCTGCGCTGGCACGGCAGCTCGAGCGCTCGCCAGTGTGGCCTCGCTCATCACCTTCGTCATGAGCGTGGTGACCAGCGTCGTCTGGAAGAACTGTCGTCGATCCATCGCAAACCTTGAAATGCAAAATTCAAAATTCAAAATTCAAAACAAAAACGGAAGACGCAACCAACACCGAGCCTTCTTGTTGCATTTTGCATTTTGAATTACGAGTATCACGGTAGGCTGAACGCAACGACCGTCGCAGTACCGGACGGAGCGGGCTTCGCCGGAATGTGGAAGGTGGCGTCGCCGCCTCCGGCGACCGCCGCCACGTACTGCTTGCCGTTCGCGCCTTGATACGTCAGCGGCGTCATCAACACATCCTCAGGCAGCGTCGCTCGCCACAGCTCTTTCCCGGTTTTTGCATCGAACGCTCTGAACCCGAAGTCGGAGGTCGCTCCGATGAAAACGAGCCCGCTTGCCGTCGCGATGGGACCACCATCGTTCACTGCTGTCCCTGTGTTCTTGATCCCCTTCGCGGTGAGCTCCTTGTACTCACCGAGCGGCGTACGCCACACGATGTCTCCGGTCGTCGAACTGACGGCGACGATTTCCGACCACGGCGGCGCGTTGCACGGATAGCCCTGTTCGTCGACATAGAAGTTGGTCGGCACTTTCTGTTTCGCGAACGAGGGCAGCACGTTCGACGACATGCTCGACTGCAGCTGCGCGATTACGCCGACGTGCCGTGTGTTCACGAACACGAGGCCGAGCGTGGGATTGGCCGCCACGCCGCCCCATCCACCGCCACCTTCGGATCCGGGAAACACGAGACTGGGGACCATGCCGTACGGTGTGTAGGGACCGCTGTTCACTGATTTGTCGAACAGCTCCGTGCAGTACTTCTCGGACTCGGGCGAGACCTTGCTGATCTCCTTGCGCGTCATGCCGTCGCGCGTCAGACCGGCGGGCCGGGTCGTGAACGGTTGCGTGGGCCACGCCTGATCGCCGGGTGCGTCGAATCGTGGGACCGGTCGCTCTTCAATCGGGAAGAGCGGCTCGCCGGTGAGCCGGTTGAACATGAACAACATGCCGATCTTCGTCATCTGCGCGACCGCCGGGATTCGTTGCCCGTCCTTCGCCGCGTCGATCAGCGCGGGCGGCGACGCGAGGTCCCAGTCGTAAATGTCGTGGTGCGTCATCTGGAAATGCCACTTGCGTGTCCCGGTTGATGCCTGCAGCACGAGGAGCGATGTGGCGTAGAGGTTCTCGCCGGGCCGACTGTTGCCGAAGTTCTGATCGGTCGCGTTGCCGAGTGGGATGAACACCAAATCGTTGACGGCGTCGACGGTCATCGGGACCCACACACCTGGTCCGCGACGGTCCTGCCACCCATTGGGCCCCCACGTCCCGAAGTTCTCTTCACCGGGGTACGGCACGACGTGAAAGCGCCAGACTTCCTTGCCTGTCAGCAGATCGATCGCACGAGGATCGCCGGGAACGCCGTAGCGGCCCTGCTCGCCTGTACGCCCTGCGATGATCGCGAGGTTCTTGTAGATCGCGGGCGCGGTGTTCATCGCGTAAGCGCCGCCGAACTTCTCCATCACACCGATGGCGAGGTTGAGCACCCCCGCCGGACCGTCGATCGGCTTTCCGCTCTTGGCATCGAGCTGGACGAGGAATCCGTTGGTCGTGGCGATCACGATCCGCGGCGCGACTTGACCGGTGCCCGGCCAATACGAAATGCCGCGGCCACTGATTGCCGGGTTCCCGCCGAGTGCGCCAATCGTTTTCAGATCGAACTTCCACACCTCGGTTCCCGCGTCCGCCTTCAGCGCAATGACGGTCGTCCGGACCGGGAGATACATGACGTTGTTGATGACGATTGGCGTAGCGGTGTAGCCGTTCGCGGGCACGCCAAGGTCGTAGGTCCACGCTTGCTTCAGCCGTGAGACGTTCGCGGGGCTGATCTGCGTCAACGACGAGTACTTCATGCCGCCGGGATCGTTGCCGACCGTGGGCCAGTCGCTCGTGCTGTCCGCGACGACGCTCGTGCCGAGCCCCAGACCGATCGCCGCAACGATCGCACACATGCCTTTCACGTCAGTCCTCCGGGAAGCACAGGTCGCGTCCGGCTCCAGCCGGGAATCGCCCCGCAATTCGCGTGACGCTGCGCCAGCGCGCGCAGTATACGCGGCGACCAGGTATAATACAAGTTAATACAAGCAGACAAGCTACCGTTGTATGGCCAGATCAATCACCGACGAAGAGAAAGCCTGTGCGCGCGCGCTCCTGCACCGCGCCCGTGCCGCCATGGCGGCGATCGATCACGACGATCAGGCGACGGTCGATCGACTGTGCCAGGCGATCGCATGGGCGACCGGCAACGAGCAGACGTTCGGCCGGCTCACGCGGATGAGCGTCGAGGAGAGTGGCATGGGCAGCGCCGACGGCGTGCCGGCCCGTCGCTGGAAGATTCTCGGCATTCTCCGCGACGCGCTCCGCACGAAGAGCGTCGGCATCATCGAAGAGCTGCCAGAGAAAGGCCTCGTCAAGTACGCGAAGCCCGCGGGCGTGATTGCGGGTGTGCTGCCGGTCACCAATCCGCTCGTGACGATGGTCAACATGGCCATCAATGCGATCAAGTGCAAGGACGCGGTCATATTTTCGCCGCATCCGATGAGCACCAACAGCGCGAAGGAGATCACGCGCGTGATCCGCGCAGCGCTGAAGAAGCAGGGTGCGCCGGAAGACCTGATCCTGTGCCTCGACAAGCCGAGCATTCCTCTGGCGCAGGAGCTGATGTCGATCTGCGATCTGACGATTGCGACCGGCGGCAGCGCGATGGTCAAAGCGGCCTACAGCTCGGGCAAGCCCGCGTACGGCGTCGGCGCGGGGAACGCGACCGTCGTCGTCGACGAGACGGCTGATATCGCCGAAGCGGCGATGAACACGCGCATCAGCAAGACGCAGAATCACGGGTCTGGCTGTTCGTGCGACGGCAACCTGCTGGTCGAAGCGTCGATGTACGACGCTTTCCTCGACGCGCTGCAGAAGGAAGGCGGCTACCTCGCGACCGAGGAGGAGAAGCGAAAGCTCGAAGCGGTGATGTGGGACGGAGATGGTCGCCGCACGATCGACACGATCGCCCGCGCGGCCTGTGTCATCGCGCAGAAGGCGGGCTTCACCTTACCGGCCGACAAGTCGTTCATCATCGTCAAGGAGGATCGAATTGGGAAGGAGCATCGCTTCTCGGGCGAGAAGCTGTCGCCCGTGCTCGCGATCTTCAGCTACAGCGGTTTCGACAATCTGCTCAGGATGGTCGGGGAGATCTTCGAGGTGGGCGGGAAGGGCCACTCCGTCGGGATCGCATCAACAGACGACGACCACATTCATCGACTGGCGTCGATGGCGCCAGTCAGCCGCATCATGGTGCGTCAGCCCAACGTCCGCGGGAATGCAGGCTCGTTCACCAACGGCATGCCACAGACGGCGAGTCTCGGTTGCGGCACGTGGGGCGGCAACATCACGAGCGAGAACATCAGCGTCAAGCACTATATGAACACGACATGGGTGAGCCGTCCGATTCCGGAGGACAGACCCAGCGAACAGGAACTGCTCGGCGAGTTCTACGGGTCGGAGATCTTCTGAGGCCTTCGGGCTTCGGCCTTCGGGCTTCGGGCCTGGTCAGGCTCTCGGCTTTGGGCTCTGGGCTCTTGGCTCTCGGCCTGGCCTTCGGGCTTCGGCCTTCGGTCTTCGGGCCTGGTCAGGCTCTCGGCTTTGGGCTCTCGGCTCTCGGGTGCGCATCTTGTGGGTGCGCCGAAAATCCTCAAGTGATGTCTCGGACATCCGTCGTTCAACCCGGTACTCCAGGGACGCCGCCACGCAGTTACGGTAGGCCCAGATGTGCCGACCATCGTTTCTCAAACGACAGCAGGGGCAACGAATCGGCTTCATGGGTACGGACTCGAGAATCCGTTCCATGAACGTCGGCGAAGGGAGCATAGCGAAGCTGGTAGCCAGCGTACCTCGATCGCAAGAGCCTCCGACAAGTAGTTAGTATTCGCCCGGTGTTAACCACTCGAGAATGACTCCCAAGAACGGCGAACCGCATGTCGGCTATTCAATTCGGCGCAGCCCGCTTGCATGCGTCATCCTGGCGGCCGGACCGCGCACGTTACCAATTCACACGGCGAGTGAGCGCGCGGGCGGCCGTCGTTCGAGAGGCGCGACTGTCGGCGGCGTGACATGCAGCAGGGCGGACCAGATTTCAAGGCCGAGAGCCGAAAGCCGAGAGCCGCGAGTCCAGGGCCCAAGGCCAAAAGCCCAGAGCCGAGAGCCCAAAGCCTGACAAGGGCCGAAGCCCGAAGGCCGAAGCCCGAAGGCCGCGGCGAAGCCGAAGGCCCGCAGGTCTCAGATCGCCAGCCCGCAGTTCGCCATCTCGAACGACTTGCGGATCGTGATCACGTCGCGCTTCAGCATGCCGATCACCCACTGGCGCGGTCTGGTGATCGTATCGGCGCCACTTTCAGCGCCGCCGATCCCCGGATATTCCGACTGCAACTCCGATGGACCGTTGAAGCCGATCGCGGCAAGCACCTGCGCGACGCGTGGGATGTGGACGACGCCGGTGCCCATCGCGACGTTTGGCGCGCTCCACCCGGCGCCTTTGACGTTTTGGCCGCCGATCGGACGCTTCGGCATCTCGCCGTTGACGGTGTGATACAGCGGGTTGTTGTCGTCGACGCTTCCTGCCCCCGCTGGGTTCGCCGGCCCTCGCGCGGGCCCACCGCGGCCGCGTCCGGCCGCTGCTGGCGGCGTCGGGTTGCCTTCTTCGTCGACGCCTCCGCGCCCACCACCACGCCCGCCGCCACCGCGACCACCGGCTGCGGGTTGACCAAGACCGAGCGCAGATGCGGGACCGGGCACCGCGCTGCCATCGGGCAACGTGACGAGCGGTTCAACCCGTGGATAGGGCCCCGCATACGGACCGCCCTCACCGAGCAACCCGAGATCCTGCACCCATCCTCGATCGCGCCAGCCGACGGCGGCGATGTACGGGCCGGCGAGTCGCATCAATGTTTCCCACATCCCGTCGCCGTGCAGCGCCATGTGACCGGTATCCCAGTGGAACCCGACATACTTCGGATCGAACTCCTTCAGCACCGAGAGCAGATCGAGGACGACCCCGCCAACTGACGAGGGGCCGGGCGCCGTGTCATAGACGAGTGTGATCCTGTGTTTCTGGTTCAGTCGCACGAACTTCTCGACGCGCGACTTGATCGCATCCAGTTGCGGCGGCAGCGGCTTGGCGAGGTCGTAGGTAAAGCCGCCGAGCGAGTAGTGCGTGCAGCCGGCCTGCGCGGCTGCGCCGACGATGGCTTCGGCGTTGGGCTCGGCGACGTCGGTGATTGCCGGCCCCTTGATCTGCGTCACACGCAGTCCATGAGCACGAACAACTTTGACGAACGCCGGGAGGTCCTGTGCGACGCGCGCCGGAGTAATGTGTCCGGGATGCGGCTGAACGCTCGGACAGACGCCGCCGCAGACCATCTCGATCGCCGCCTCCGCGACTTCATCAGCTGAGCGAAGCCACTGGAGCGATCGGGAGTTCGCGTCGAGGATCAACCTCCGCGTCACGGGTACGGCTGCCGGAACCGGGATTTGACCTGATGCCGCCGCTGCAGAAAGGCGTGCGAACAACGAACCTGCCAACGACGCGCCGACGCTTCCTTGCAGGAACTCTCGTCTGTTCATGATTGGGCCTGAAGTCTGTCCTTGGTCTCTGGTCTCTCGTCTCTGGTCTGTCGTCGTGGTCTCTCGTTGTTGGACGAGACGAAAGACAAGAGACGAGAGACCGACGCGCACGTTATAGCCGGCGGAGCAGCGACCGAAACCGTGTAACGGTGGCGATACGGTAACACCGGCGTCGCGTTGCCGTTCTGGCGTGATTTTGTCTGGTATTCTCCGCCGCCATGAAGCGCCTGATTCTCGGCATCGCGGCCATCGGCGTGCTGCTGAGCGGTGGCCTGTCCGCGCAGAGCGGAAACGACTGGCCCAGCGTCGCGGGCGACCCGGGCGCGATGAAGTACTCGCCTGTCGCGGAGATCACTCCAGCTAACGTCTCGCGATTGAAGGAGGCGTGGAGATACGACGCCGGCGGGCCGGCGCCGATCGTCGTCAACAACACGATGTACGTGGTGAGCAGCGGCAACGCCGTCGCGCTCACCGCCGACTCGGGAACCGAAGTCTGGAAGTTTGCGCTGCGCGAGGCGGCGCCAGGTGCCGCCATTCGCCGCGGCATGACCTACTGGCCCGGTGATGCACAGCATCCCGCTCGTGTGCTCGCGACGATGAGCAACGGCAGGCTCGTCCAGCTGGATGCGACGAGCGGCAGGCTCGTTCCTGATGTCGGAGTGATCGATCTGGTGAGCGGCATCATGGACCCGATTCCCGAGGGCGAAGCGTACGCGATTGCCTCCCCCGTCGCGGTCTATAGAAACCTCGCGATCTTTCCGGGTCGTACCGGTGAGCACAATCGCTGGGGCATTCCCGGCGACCTCCGCGGCTTCGATCTTCTGACAGGCAAGGAAGTGTGGCGCTTTCACACGGTGCCGCAGCCGGGTGATCCGAACTTCGGCACATGGGGGCTCAACGGTTGGCAGGACCGGAAGGGGCCCGGATCGTGGCAACCGCTGACGGTCGACAACGAGCGCGGCATCGTCTTCGTCGCGCTCGGCAACGCCGTCGATCAGAACTATGGCAACAGCCGGCCGGGATCCAATCTGTATTCGGCGAGCGTCGTGGCGCTCGATGCGGCGACCGGCCGCTACAAGTGGCACTTTCAGACGGCGCATCACGACATCTACGACGGCGATCTCAACGCGCCGCCGATGTTCGTCGACGTCACGCGCAACGGCGAACGCATCCCCGCCATCGTCCAGGGCACCAAGACGGGGCTGCTGTTCTTTCTGAATCGTGTGACCGGCGAACCGATCTTCGGCGTCGAGGAGCGACCCGTGCCGCCGACCGATGCGCTCGGCGACGCCGCATGGTCCACGCAGCCGTTTCCGATCAAGCCGGAGCCGATTACGCGCCTGTCCATGACGCGCGCCGAGGTCTCGAAGATCTCGCCGGAAGCTGAGAAGTACTGTACCGAGATCTACGACCAGGCCGTGCAGATGGGGCCGTACACGCCGTACGGCATGGTCCCGAGCATCTCGTTTCCTGGTTCAACAGGCGGTGGCAGCAACAACGGTGAGTCGTTCGATCCCGGTCGCGGCCTGGTGTTCGCGACGGCGCGCAACGTCGCGACCGTTGGCCAGTTGTCCGCGATGCTCTCGTCGGACGTCCTCCCGTCCTTCGGCAAGACGAAGATGCCGTTCGAGTACTACGTCGATCGCAACGGGTATCCGTGCAACGCGCCGCCATGGGCGGAGCTCTTCGGCATCGACGCCAACGCCGGCGACATCGTCTGGCGCGTCCCGCTCGGCGAATACAAGGAGCTGACGGCGAAGGGAATTGCCCGGACTGGAACCGCAACGAACTCGGGCGCACCGCTCGCGACCGGCGGCGGTGTCGTGTTCATCGGCGGGACCTCCGACGGGCAGTTCCGTGGCTTCGACGCCCTGACGGGCAAGGAGATCTGGTCGACGAGTCCCGGCTTCGACGTCGGCGGCTATGCGATCAGTTATCGCGGCGCGAACGGAAAGCAATACGTCGTCATCTCGGGTCCGCGAATCATCGCGTACGCCCTGCCGTAGCTCTCGAAGACCGTAGCTCTTGAAGATCGTGGCTCTTGAAGATCGTAGTGTCCGGCTTTAGCCGGACCGTGGGGGAAGGAATCGATGCTCAGAAGGATCGTCGCGGGTCTCTCCGCAACAATCGTCGTGGCGGGAACGCTCTTCGCTCAAGAGGCTGCTCCACAGCAGGGTGGACGCGGTCGCGGAGGTGGTGGCGCCACCAGTCACTATCCGACGACCGACCAATGGGCGGCCATGCCCGAACGCGGGAAGGCGTACGTCGAGAGGGCGAGAGCGCTCGCCGGAGACGATCCGGATTTGCAGTTCGACCTCGGCATCTTCTGTGCCGCCGGTGGTGGCGCGTCGAATCAGGAGCGGGCGACGATTGGCGTGCCGAACAGCGAGCCGCGCCTACAGCCGTTTCCCGCTCCAAACCCGCCGGCGGTCCTCGGCGGTCAGCGTCTGTTCGACAATTTCTACTGGATCGGCAACACGGGCATCGGCGCGTGGCTCATCACGTCGAACGACGGCTACATCCTGTTCGACACGATGAACAGCGAGCAGGACGCGCGAGAGATCATCCTTCCCGCGATCGCGAAGCTGAATCTCGATCCGATGAAGATCAAGTATCTGGTCTTTGGCCACCATCACTTCGATCACACAGGGGGAGGCGAATACATCCAGCGGATGACAGGCGCGAAGGCCGTGATGGCGCGCGACGATTGGGACATTTATCTGCGCGCACCGGCGCGCGGGGGCGGTCCGCCCGCGCCGAAGATGAAACGTGACATCGACGCGACCGACGGCATGACGATCGCGGTCGGATCTGGATCCGGCCGCGTGAACGCGACGATCTTCCAGATGACGGGTCACACGCCTGGGTCGATCGGTATGGTCGTGCCCGTCAGGTATCAGGGAGCGAATCACCCGATTCTCCTGGTGACTGCCGGATCCGATGTGCCGAACCGCGAGTCGTTCATTGGCGGCTACGAACACATCTGGGACGAAGCGATCAAGATGAAGGTGGAGTCCGTGATGCAGTCGCATCCGAACACGAACATGAACATCCTCGCCCGCACGAAGTATGTGCACGAGCACTATCCGCCGGCAAAGAATCCGCTGCTCTACGGTGTGGAGCGCACAGCGAGATACCTGAACATCGTGAGGGCGTGCACGCAGGCACGACTCGAAATCCTCGGATGGTGACCACCAAAGACCAAAGACGAGAGACGAGAGGCCAAAGACCGAAGACCAAAGACGAGAGACCATCCAGAATCCACGAATCTCGAAAGATCATGCGTGCACTGATCAAGACCGCTCCAGGGATCGGCAATCTCCATGTGGTCGATGTCGAGGTGCCGCGACCGGGAGCGGGCGAGGCGCTCCTGCGGGTCGGGCCGTCGGGTCTCTGCGGAACGGACCTGCTTCTGTACGACGGCGTATACCGCGGGAGGAACCGTCCGGTACCGGCACCGCTCACCGTCGGGCACGAAGCATCAGGCGAGGTCGTTGAGCTCGGGCCTGGTGTCGACTGGCCGCGACCTGGAACGCGCGTCGGGATCGAGGCAGTCACCGGCTGCGGCTCCTGCTATCAGTGTGTGCGTGGCAGCTACAACCTGTGTCAGGACTGGCACCACATCGGGCTCACACGCGACGGTGTGCTCGCCGAGTATGTCGTCGTG